>WOR8_10003924_pt1 | contig 14648 bp, 11 predicted proteins | sample DeeMarSeWOR38_10_FD_19890 | JGI IMG/M metagenome (IMG submission 19890) | reverse complement strand
AGATGGTTGAACCGTTTAAATAACCCTTTAGTTATTCGTTATTTGTTATTGGTAATTAGAAACGATATTTTATGGTGATTCACCGGTGTTTAATAAAGTGGGTTTTAGGTAAACCGGTAAATAATGACGAATAGCGATTACCCAATACGCAATAACTTATAACCAATAAGAGATGTATCAGAGTGAAAATCATGCTGAAATCAGCATCGAAAAAGAAATGAAAAAATCCTATCTGGATTACGCCATGAGCGTCATCATCGGCCGGGCCCTGCCGGATGTCCGCGATGGGCTGAAACCGGTGCACCGACGGGTGCTTTTTGCCATGCGGGAGCTCAAAAACGACTGGAACAAACCATATAAAAAGTCGGCCCGCATTGTCGGCGATGTCATCGGTAAATACCATCCGCACGGAGATGCTGCCGTTTATGATACGATTGTGCGCCTGGCGCAGGATTTTTCGATGCGATACCCGCTGGTGGATGGCCAGGGCAACTTCGGCTCCATTGACGGCGACCCGCCGGCAGCCATGCGGTACACTGAAATCCGGATGATGCGATTGGCCCATGAGATGCTGGCCGATCTGGAAAAAGAAACCGTTGATTTTATCCCCAATTATGATGAATCCATGACGGAGCCCACGGTGTTGCCGGCCAAGATCCCGGATCTGCTGATAAACGGCTCGGCCGGTATTGCTGTGGGGATGGCGACGAATATCCCGCCCCACAACCTGACTGAGGTCATCGATGCCCTCAACGTCCTTATCGATGACCCTCAAGTTTCCATCGACGAGCTGATGAAATACATCCCGGGCCCTGATTTTCCGACCGGTGGTATTATTTACGGAACCGAGGGGATCCGTGAAGCCTATAAGACCGGCAGGGGCAGCATTTGGGTCAGGGCCCGAATATTGATTGAAAAAGACAAACGCACCCAACGGGAAACCCTCGTCATTACCGAGCTCCCCTACCAGGTGAACAAGGCCAAGCTGATCGAAAAAATTGCCGAGCTTATCCGTGACAAGAATATAAGCGGCATCCAGTTCGTTCGGGATGAATCGGACCGTGAGGGCATGCGCATTGCGCTGGGGCTTAAGAAAGACCATATTGCCGGGGTAACCATCAATCAACTCTATAAGCATACTCGCCTGGAAATAAGCTTCGGCAGCATCTATCTGGCGGTTGTCAATAACCGGCCCGAATTGCTGAATTTAAAAGAGATCCTGCAAAATTTCATCCTGCACCGCAAGGAAATCGTCATCCGGCGGACACGCTTTGATTTGAAAAAAGCCGAAGACCAGGCGCACATTTTAGAAGGCTTGAAGATCGCCCTGGACAACCTGGATGAAGTCGTCGCCCTCATCCGGGCGGCCAGATCACCGGCGGATGCGAAATCCGGGCTGATCAAAAGATTCAATCTTTCCGATAAACAGGCCCAGGCCATTTTGGACATGCGATTGCAGCGGCTGACCGGCCTCGAGCGACAAAAGATCGTAGAGGATTACAAGAATATTTTGAAAGACATCGCCAGATTCAAAGAAATTCTGGCCAGCGAGCGGCTGGTGCTCAACATCATAAAGGAGGAACTCAACGAGATAAAGGAACAGTTCGGAGACGAGCGCTTAACCGAGCTGGTTGAGGAGACCAAAGAAATCACCATCGAGGACATGATTGTCGAAGAAGACATGGTGGTTACCATTACCAAGCGCGGTTACATCAAGCGCAACCCCATCACCCTTTACCGCAGCCAGCACCGCGGCGGGAAGGGCAAAACCGCCATGGGAACCAAAGAAGATGATTTCGTCGAGCTTTTATTTGTCGCGTCCACCCATCACACCTTCATGTTTTTCACCAACCTGGGCAAGGTTTACTGGTGCAAAGTATACGATATTCCCCAGGCCGGGCGCATGAGCCTTGGCAAGGCCATCGTCAACTTGCTCAATTTCGGAAAGAATGAAAAACTGGCTACTGTCCTGGCCGTACCGGAATTCAAACCGGGATATCACGTTATCATGGCCACCAAAAACGGTCTGATCAAAAAGACCGATCTAATGGCTTTCAGTCGCCCGCGGGTGGGCGGCATCATTGCTCTGAACATCCTGAAAGGTGATGAGTTGATTGCGGCCCGGATCACCGATGGCACGCTAAATGTTTTCCTGGGATCACGCGGCGGCAAAGCCATCCGGTTTCATGAATCCGACGTACGGCCATCGGGACGTGTGGCCACCGGTGTTCGCGGGATGCGCCTGGCCGAAGGGGATCGTATCGTCGGAATGGAGGTGCTCAGCCACGGTCAAACGCTTTTTGCCGTGACCGAAAACGGATACGGAAAGCGGACCTCCATCGATGAATATCCGGTTCAAAAACGCGGCGGCAAAGGTGTCATTTCGATTAAAACCACCCAGCGCAATGGGAAGGTTGTCGGGATATTGCTGGTCGCCGATGATGATGATTTGATGCTCATGACCAACATCGGCAAAGTGATTCGGATGCAAATCAATACGATTTCAGTCATCAGCCGCAATACCCAGGGTGTAAAACTGATGGGCATGGACGCCGATGAACGGGTGGTCGGTGCGGCCCGGCTGGCCGAAAAAGAAGAGGAATAGTTGGTCAGTAATGGATTCCGCTTAAGATTAATTTAATGATCGAGCGAAGCGACAGCCGACAATCTTCATTCTTCATTTTTCAATCTTCAATTCTTATCAGTTAGACCTATGAAAACCAAAAATGAAATTGACCCGTCGACATTCAAAATAGCAGTCGTGGGGGCCGGTAGCTGGGGGACGGCCATTGCTGACCTGCTGGCGTGTAAAGGTTTTAAGATCAGTCTGTGGGTATTTGAAACAGAAGTCAGAGTGCAGATTGAGCAATTTCAGGAAAATAGGCTCTTTTTACCGGGCCATACGCTTTCAACCAATATATCGCCTTCCAATGATTTAGCCGCCGTTGTTTCAGATAAAAATTTAATTGTCATCGTTGTGCCGTCGCACTTAATGCGGGCGATGACAAACAAAATGAGCGGTTATCTTTCCGAAAGGACCGTTATCGTTTCGGCCTCGAAAGGGATTGAACAAAAGACGCACCTGACCATGTCGGGCGTGATTAAAGAAAAGCTTCCCGATGTTACCGATGACCTCCTGGCGGTCATCTCCGGCCCCAGCTTTGCCAAAGAAGTCGTCCAGAAAATGCCCACTTCCGTGACCGTGGCCTGCAAGAATCCGGATACCGCTGCTATGGTGCAGCACGCATTTGCAACCGATTACTTCCGGGTCTACACCAGCGACGATGTTACCGGTGTCGAGTTGGGGGGTGCCGTAAAAAACGTGATCGCAATTGCGGCCGGCATTCTGGATGGTCTCGGGCTGGGATTAAACACACGCGCTGCGCTGATTACCCGGGGAATGACCGAAGTCAGGCGCCTTGGGCTTCATCTGGGCGCCAATCCGAGAACCTTTACCGGCCTTGCCGGTTTTGGAGATCTGGTCCTGACATGTACGGGCAATTTGAGCCGAAACTACACGGTGGGGGTCAAACTGGGGCGCGGCCAAAAACTTCAGGAAATTTTGGGGTCCATGCACATGGTGGCTGAGGGTGTCAAAACCGCAAAATCGGTTTATAATTTTTCGCGTAAGCTCAAAGTCGAAATGCCGATTTGCCACGAGATATATCGTATTCTATATAAAGATCTGACACCCAAAGAAGCGGTTCATCGATTGATGACGCGGGCGCTGAAGCAAGAGCTGGATGAGGATTAGGATTTCAGTAAACAGAAGACAGAGGACAGAGAACAGAAGACAGAAGTCAAGAAGCAGAAGATAGCAGATATCACGGACGCTAACCCTGAACCCAGAGCCTATCCAAATTTGATCATAAAACAACTCTGAACCGAAAGTAGCTGTATGCCCAAAACTTACGCTAAAAGCGAACACAAAGGTGCGGGTCACCGGCAAAGACTGCGTGAGCGTTTTCTGGCAAATGGCCTGGAAGGCTTTCACGATTATGAAGTGATCGAGCTTTTGCTCACACTGGCCACGCCGCGCAAAGATTGCAAGGCTGCGGCCAAAGCCGCATTGAAGCGCTTTAAGACTTTTCAAGGAGTGCTCGAAGCATCACCACATGAGCTCTGTAAAATTAAAGGTATCGGATCCAGGAACCTTTTCGGCATCAAATTGATTAAATCAGTAGCCGATCGATATCTTGAGAAGAAACTCATCCATAAAGATGCCATCAATGATTCCAGAGCCCTTTTCGATTATCTGCATCATCATATCGGAGACAAACGCCGAGAACTCTTCAAGGTCATATTTCTGAATTCCAAAAACGAGGTGATTGCTGCAGATACCCTTTCTGAAGGGACATTAACTGCCAGCAGCGTATATCCGCGAGAAGTCATTCAGGCGGCCCTGAGCCATGATGCCGCAGCGCTTATATTTGCCCACAATCACCCCTCGGGCGATCCGAAACCCTCTGCAGAGGATGTGGCGATTACGCGCCAGCTCGTATTTGCCGGTAAGGTTATGGGTCTGGTCGTCCATGAACATCTTATAATTGGTGATAATCACTATTACAGTTTTGCCGATCAGGGCTATATTGAAAGCATGAACCGGGAGTTTGAGAAGTTGACGCGGCAGGGACCGAAGTCATAAGACGATAGATTATTGAATATCTTCTAACCACAAACCCGCCCGCCTCGCCTGAGCGGCTCGCGATGGCGGGCGTGGGATACGAAGATCAAAAAGGTAAAAAAATAATACTTATATATTGACCTGTGTTGCCCAGATAAAAATGCTCATGCACTAAATTAACCTGATCAGTATAGATGCGATGACAAAAAGAGAAAAAGAACACCCTTATTGTTTTGGCAAACTTGATACGGTCTTTCCGCTGGGGGAGAATGGCCTCAGACACTCGCCAGAAAGCTGCATGGTTTGTTTTTGTAAAACCGAATGTCTGAGGGCCGCCGTCACCGGTGAGGAAGGCATTCAGGTAAAAAAAGAGCAGGTAAAACGGGCCTACAATTCCGGCACCATCAGCTTTGTCGAACGCTGGGCCCGGAAAAAAGCACTCGAGAATAAGAAAAAGAAAAAGCGCTAGTGTGGTATCCCCAGTATCATTGAAAATACGCGGCCTTTTTCAATTCATACTTTAGTAATGAATTTGTTTAACATGACACGTAAAAAGACTTCTTGCCAAACTCATCCGGCATGAACACATCCACATCCATAAAATTATGCCCCCAACGTCGATCCCCAAAAAATTAAAAATTTCAATCCTGGTGGCGTTTGTCATTTTGGGTTTTTTGATATTTTGGTTCCGCCTTCCAATATGGGAAAAGTTGGTCGATGGGTATCGATTGCTTGCCGATCGTGAACAAATCCGAAACCTTATTGCCTCGTATGGAACCAGTGCGCCGCCGGTGTTCATGTTCATCCAGATTCTGCAGGTTATCTTCGCCCCGGTGCCAGGTGAAGCAACGGGCTTCATTGGCGGTTTCCTGTTCGGTACGATACCGGGATTTATTTATTCCAGTATCGGCCTGACCATCGGTTCCTGGTTAAACTTTATGATCGGGCGTCTGCTGGGCCGGCGCTTCGTCAGAAAACTGATTCCAAAGCATCAGCTGACAAAAATCGATGCAATGCTGAAGCGTCAAGGCATCATCGTCGTCTTCATTCTGTTTTTAATACCGGGATTTCCCAAAGATTATTTATGCCTGGCCCTTGGAATGACAACCCTGCCGATCAAACTCTTCATCTTAATGGCCGCAGTCGGCAGAATGCCGGGCACATTCGCGTTAAGTTTGCAGGGCGCATTCCTGTATGAACAAAATTATGCCCTGCTCGCAGTGGTTATGGGCGTCTGCCTGGTTTTAGCGTCTCTCTGTTATTTTTATCGCGAAAGAATTTATATGTGGGCAGAGAAGCTGGAAAACAACTAGACGCCACTCGATTGGGTTCGCCTTGTTTAATTGAGAGGATTGAATCTTATGTTTTGACAGGATCTACAGGATTTTAAAGCTATTCTTTTTTGGTCGCTCTCCAGCTTGGCCCGCCATAGCTGCTTATTCCAGCGACGGCGGCAAGAGAGCGACTAAACTCAATCCGCTTTCAGCGGGATAAAAATTGGCGGCCCTGCAATTTCACACAGAAATATGCACCTAAATCCCGCTCTACAGCAGGGGGCATAATCTACTATTTTTAAGGTAGGTTCATTTTGGCTAATTTCTTAGAATTTACTGCAGTAAAATTGCCTGGAATTTTCATCCTTTAAACCTATAGTATATTGTGATAGGATATACTAGAACTCATTGATTTTCAGACACTTAAGCTTTTTTTTCAGGAGCAGACATTGGCACATTGGAAATACAGAGAGGAACTGAGCCTCGTTAAAAAACTGAGGCGTTCCTATTATGAATTGTTAAGGGATGAGTTAGATCAGTTTTTATTACAATATGCCTTGATTGATTCTTATGAAAATTTTAGCGCACAACAAATACCGTTTCCCTTTGTTGAAAAGCGGGAGATGAAGCCCCGGGGGCGCATTCCGAATCGGGAATACGAATCTCAAAATGCTTTTTTGGTTATTTTCGTAGAAGATACAGTCCTGCCGGAGCACAAAAAGTACATTCGTTACTTTGATGTCAACAAAACAACCAAACAGAATTTATTGCGCTTTAAAAACCTATCCCTTTCAGAAAAGTTTGACCGCAACTGGAAGTATCTTGAGTCCATCTACTTTAAGAGCTTTTTAAAAATTTTGCTGCCGGTGGATTATGCGTTGCTCATTCAAGGAGATCCCACCAGCCTGACAAGGAACCGATATGGGCTCACGCATTTCCATGTACGCATCGATTGGCCAATTACTGAAGCGGCAGAAGATATGGCTCGGGGTTTGCGCTATATTTCAAAGGATATTTTTGAAAAGGGTGACAAGTACGCAGAGGACATCCAGAAAAAATTTTTTGAATATTATGGATTACCGGTGATGGTGGGTGGAAGGCGAACAGCAGCCATCGTTGCTGCCCAATATCTGAAGCGAATCCCAGGGATCTCCACCGTTTATGTGGGTAGTAGTGAGTCGAGGGCTTTGACACGCATATCGGAGAGGGGAATATCCAAATCGGTTTTGATCAAAAGATCCATCAAAGAGCTGTATGAGATAGCCGAAGCCAACAGACTGACCCCGCAGGCATTCAGAAAAAATTACATTGTTGCAAGGGAGAAAAAATGCGGGATTTGCATCTTTCAGGCCAGCTATAGCGGAACCTACCATGCCCGTGAGCCCGAAGACGGAAAATTGAGAGAACTCAAGCCGGACCTGCATTGGCTATCGGTGGGCGAACAGCATATTTTGCCAAAACCGGGCATTTCGAAGCATGCGCCTATTCCGTTAAATGTCATTTATACATAGGCAATCACTGTTATTCAATCCAAAACACAAAACTTGACCCAGGCCTATTCCAGAAATGCCTAAAATGCCTAAATTGATCTAAAATGTCTAAAGGTAAGGAATTCTACCATTTTTGAAAAAAGATGGAGCGTAGCGACACCAAAATTTTAGGCACTTTAGCTCATTTTAGTTCACTTTAGGCATTTGCTTTTTAAAACTCTTTCATCATGGCGATTTCATCACAGTCGGGAAATTTGACGCAGATGATGCAATCTGCCCAGATTTTTAAGGGTAAATCGGAGCGTTCGATTTGAACGAAATCGAATTGCCTGAAAAAGTCCGGTTTGTAGGTCAGGGTAAAGATCTTTTTGACTTTAAATGACATGGCCTCCTGCAATACCGTCTCCGTCAGTTGTCTTCCAATGTTTTTCCCGAGGTGCGAGGGCAATACCGCCAAAGAGCGAATCTCCGCCAGATCTTCCCAGCAAAACTGCAGCGCGCAGCAACCGATTAACTGATCATTATTGCGATCGACATACACCCAAAAATCCCTGACGTGATCGTATAGCTCACTTAAGGGGCGTGCCAGCAGCTCTTCTTTCTTGCCATATTCGTGCAAAAGTCCATGAATGGACTTGACGTCTTTGATAGTCGCTTTTCGGATCATACGCTTTGGTCGCCTCACAAAATATAGATTTTGTCTTACCATAGAATTTTTGGAAAGATCAGCTATATCACTGTTTACTGCACAAATCCAACTCAAATTCAGATGACAGATGTCAGATGCCGGAGGACAGAACTCGAATGGGAGCACAGGGACTGAAACGGCCTTTCTTAATCTGTCCTATGTTTTCTGTCTTCTGACCTCTGAAGTATTAATTTGACTTACTGAAGCGGTTTCGGCTCGCTGCCCTTTTTAAACAGAGCAAGTACCGATTGCTTTGCATCGTCTGCCTGCGGCAGGCCGCTTAAGGGGTCTATGCGAATCGGCCTGACATCGTCGGGGATGTCGAAATATAGATGGGGCTCATTTTGCAGGGCAACCTGCATAAAATCGATCCAGATGGGCAGGGCAGCCCGGGCGCCTGTTTCACGGTTTCCTAAACTGCCACCCCGGTCGCGGCCGACCCAAACGCCGGCTATAATACGGGGTGAAAAACCGACGAACAAGGCATCCTTATAGTCGTTCGAGGTGCCTGTTTTACCGGCGACGGCCTTGCCCAGAACCTGTGCACGCCGGCCGGTGCCTTCCTTGACGACGCCCTCCAGCATATTGGTTACAATCGCAGCCGCGCTGCGCGACAAAACCAGTCTTTTCTTGGGTTTGGTGCGCCATATAATGCGCCCCTGTCGGTCGCTGACCTCCAGGATGCCGTAGGGCTCAATTCTTTCGCCTTTATTCGGGAATACGGCGTATGCTGCCGTCAATTCAAGCAGTGTGACTTCCGATGTGCCCAGGGCCAGGGATAAATTAGATGTCAAAGGTGATTTGATACCCAGTTGATGGGCGAATTGGGCGACAGACATCGGCCCCAGTGTTTGCAGCAGCCGCACCGCCGGGATGTTTTGTGAGATGGCCAGCGCATGTCGCAGGGTCATTTCGCCCTTGTATCCCGATGAAAAATTTTCAGGCTTCCAATCCTGACCCTCTTGTGCGCCTTTGTAGACAACCGGTGCATCCAGGATTGTTTTATTTTGTGCCAGTCCCTGTTCGATTGCATAAGCATAAACAAACGGCTTAAAAGCGGAACCCGGCTGGCGCAGCGCCATGGTCGCCCGGTTGAAGCGGCTGGTGGCAAAATCGTTACCCCCCACCATGGCCAAAATAGCGCCGGTGGTTAAATCAATGCAAATGAGGGCCGCCTGCGGACCGTCATCCTCTGTCTGGTCCGGCTGTATGCGCCCGGCCAGGTCTGCAAGCCCATCAGTGATTGCTTTTTCTGCTGCTTGCTGAAGTTGAAAATTGAGGGTTGTATAAATCGATAGACCACTCTTATAGAGCCGGGTTGAGCCCAATTCATCTTCCAGAGTCGATTTGATATATTCGACGAAATAGGGCGCCTGTAAGGGACCCGAGCGACGGTTGTCTGTGCCGAGCGCCTCATTTTTTGCCTGATGGTAAACGGCACCTGAAATAATGCCGGTATCGTGCATCTGGCGTAACACCGTGTTGCGCCGCTGGATGGCCAGCTCCGGATTTACCAGCGGTGAATATCGCGACGGCGATTTAGGCATACCGGCCACCAGCGCACATTCGGCCAGATTTAAATCCTTCACGGGCTTGCCAAAAAATATCTTGGCGGCAGATTCCACTCCGTAAGCGCCGCTGCCGAAGTAAACCTGATTGAGGTACAACTCCAGGATTTCATCTTTGGTATAGCGGCGCTCCAGTTGAAAGCTCAGGATGGCTTCTTTTAATTTACGCACCAGGGTTTTGCGCGGGGTTAGAAAAAGCGTTTTCGCCAGTTGCTGGGTGATGGTGCTGGCGCCTTCAACGAATTCGCCGGCTTTTATATCTTTGATGATGGCTCTTGCAATGCCCTTTAAATCGACACCGCTGTGCTTGTAAAACTTACGATCTTCTGTAGCGACCAGAGCGGCTACTAAATATCGGGGAATCGTCTCCAGGGGCACGGGTTCGCGCTTTTCAACGAACAGTTCGGCCAGCAAGACTCTGTCGGCAGAATAAATGCGGGTGACCGCGTCGGGCTTGAAATGCTCAAGGGCGCGGATTTGGGGCAGGTCATGGGTGAGCGCAAAAAATGCGCCCGCGAGGCAGCCGCATAAAGCCCCCGCGATGAGAAAAAGAATGATGAATAGCTTGCGTTTATGTAAATGGAAAATCGGCATGATTGCGGTTTGCGATCACAAAAATTCAACAATTTAATGGGTCACAGTGTCTTGCCAAATCTTGGGTTTTATAAACACTCACATCATATTTTTGGGTTCGAAGATATATGTTTATCCCATGAATTGGGTTATTTTTCAATGAGGCGCAGAATGAGTACCCCCACTATTCCATCATTGCAGAATTCCATTATTCCAATTGGCCAGGGAAAAATAAATCAAAAGAGAAGAATAATAACAGGCAAGACTTTGAGAAAATAAGCGGCTACGGGTTTAGAATGCACAATTTAGAAATGGGACATATTTTGGTTAGCGGACAATACTCGATTCAATTTTTCGCCCAACTCGCCCATGGTGTAGGGTTTGGTAACGACACCTTTGAATCCATGGCGCTCATAATCGGCAATGACGGGATCATTGCTGTAGCCGCTGGAGACGATGCCGGTGACATGCGGGTCAATTTTTGCCAGTTGCTGGATGGTTTTTTTACCGCCCATGCCGCCTTTGACCGTCAAATCCAATATGACCGCATCAAACGGCGTCTTTGAATTCAGCGCTTTTTTATATCGTTTTACCGCTTCGGTGCCGTTGGACGCGAAATCGACCGTATAGCCCAGGTAGGTCAACAGTTCGCCGGCCAGTTTCCGAATCATGGCTTCGTCGTCCATGACCAGAATACGGCCTTCGCCAAAAATCGGGATTTCCTGCTCGTTTGCGGCGGAATGTTGTTGATCGGGGGCTTTGCCGTTGGCACAGGGCAAATAGAGGTGAAAGGTGGCGCCCTTATGGTATGTGGATTCCACGGTTACGTTGCCGCCGTGTTTTTTGATGATTGAGTGACAGATGGATAATCCCAGACCGGTCCCCTTTTTGTCGCCCATTTGCTTGGTCGAAAAATAGGGGTTGAAAATCCGATTCAGGTATCTCTTGGGAATGCCTTTACCCCGGTCGGTAATGGATATTTTAACGTATTTGCCGTTACGCAGGCCGGGCAGGTCGCCTTTGTTTTTGACATTTTTGGCGCTGACCGTAAGCAGTCCGCCCTGCGGCATGGCCTCCCGGGCGTTCATGATAACATTGTGAATGGCCTGTCCGATCTGGCGGCCGTCCACCTCCACCGGCAACAGTTTTTCTGCAAGTTGAAAATCACATTTCAGATTGGAACCACTGAGCGTGAATTCGGTGGTGTTTCTTACCAGCTTGGCCACATCGGTGATCTTTTTATCCGGTGTTCCGCCTTTGGAAAAGGTAATCAGTTTCTGAGTCAGATCCTTGGCGGTTTGAGAGGCCGCCAGGGCCTGGTTTAACAATAAAAAGACCTTGTCATCCGGATCCAGATAAGTCTGGGCCAGGGTAATATTGCCGATGATGGCCGTCAACAAGTTGTTGTAATCGTGTGCAATTCCGCCGGAAAGGGCTGCAATGGATTCCAGCTGGCGGGCTTTAACCAGCTCGCGTTGGGTCCGGTTGTGCTCGGAGATATCGCGCACCACCAGCAGATTGGACGGTTTGTTTTGAAACATAAAGCGGCCGGCAATGACTTCGGCATCGACTCTCTGGCCGTTTTTGCACATCAGGGTTAATTCGTGTACCGCCAGGGCGCTGTCATCCTTTAAGGGCTTTTCATAAATTTTTTCGATGGTTTCAATATCATCGGGATGAAAGAAACTGGCCAGATCGGTATCCAGAACCTCATCGATGGCGTAGCCGCACATTTTAGCCAGATAATAATTCACCTCTTTGATTTTGCCGTCCTGCACCACCAGCACCCCGTCGGTGGCCAGCTCCATCAGAAGGCGAAATTTTTCCTCGTTCTCGATCAGCCGTTGCTCTAATTCACTTTTTTTACACGAGCAGTTTTTATGATGTTTAACAACCATTGTTGCGGTCATATCTATTTTAAGTGAAAATGCAGTGATCTATAATTCTTTAAAAATAGTCCATTTTACCGCCTGGACCATTTTCTATATCGGCATAATCACATCGAACCTTAAGCGTTTGTTATAATTTTTAAAACGCTGATATTTTCATGCGTTACCCATTTATGACGCTGCTATTATTAAAATATCATAAGAAGCCCGGCGTGGCTATGATAATATAATATTTATAATGTTAACTATTAGTTATATTATTTTCTGAATGGTAGATAGACGGTTAACTATCGGAAACATGTTGATGAAATATACGTATTCGATTCATTTAAATTAGATGGAAGAGGGCATGGCGATACCAAAAACAGGAGAACCGTTGAAGCGAATATTTAAGATTATACCGTTTTGAACTAAAAACTGCCGGAAAATCCGGTAAATTGATCGTGATCCGGATCCATTTCGTAACCGAATATATCCTTGCCGCTGAATTTAAATTCGATGTGCATCGGATCGATGGTGCCATCGGCCGAAGCGTTTTGGCGCACGTTGAAAAACACCGTCGCCGTTAATTTATCCTCATCGTAATAGACGCTTTGCGGTACGGGGGAGGGCGTTACTTCGGTTGAGGGTATCGGCAGCCCAAAATTATAGGCCTGGCCCGGTCCGTAGCCGGTGGTGCGTGTTATTTGCCAGTTGGCGACATTTTCCACGGATTCGCGCTCCATTTCCTTGTCAAACTGCAGGACCATGGTAAATGTTTTGGAGGTATCGGCAGTGGCCAGATAGGTATTCAAAGCTGAAAGCGGTGTTTTGGGTGCCATTAAAAAAGAAAATGTACCGGCTGACTGGGCGAACATGATTTTTGGTGAATCCACCTTGTACATATAACGGCTGAGGGTGTCGGCCAGGTCATCCTGTTCCTGCAGTTCGAGATAATGGACCAGGTCCTGGGCAGCTTCCATGTCGCCCATGTCGGCATAGGCATATCCCATTTCTACATGGGCATCATAAAGTTCCGCATTTTTTTCAATGGCCTCTTCAAATTGGCGGATCGCATCCTCGTAGCGTTCCTGCATGCTCAAAGCCTGGCCGATGCCAAAATTTCCGTTCGGACTGTCCGGCGTCAGGCGAAGGACTTCGTTAAAACGGTTTTCGGCTTCCGTGTAACGCTCTGTTGCCAGGTAAACTTGCCCCAGGGCGTAGTGGTTGTTGGCAGCTGGATTGATGCGAACGGCTTCCTGGTATGCTTTTTCCGCTTCCTGATATTTTTCTTCCGCGTAGTACAGATTGCCGAGCTTGATGTGCATGTCGTCGCGAAACGGATTTAGCCGAATGGCGGTTTGGTAAGCTTTGACGGCGTCTTCGGTCTGGCCTAATTTTATGTAGGAGTTGGCCAGATAATCAGCCGCATCCGGTGCGTAACTCGAGTTCGGGGCCAGCCCGATGGCGCGCTTGAATTCCTTGGCAGCACCCTCATAATCTTTTTCAATATAGCGATCGATGCCGTTTTTAATGGCATTGTTGGCCAGGCTCTCAAGCTGGGCGGTCCGTTGATATACGGCAGCAAACAGGCTGGTTGTCAAATCTGCGTTGAATATGTTCATGCGGTTTCTTCTGTTTGTTGTTCAATGCTTACCGTAGTAGTTATCGGCACAAACAGCCCGCATCTTTAGATAAACTTACATCTCCCCAAATATTGAATTTTTCCCCGGAAAATTCTTCAACTTTAAGCGTCACAATAATGACTTTTTTGCCGCATTGACAATCGTATACGAATATATCCTCTTGAATTTAATATAAATTCAAAAAAATCTGCCCGTGGCATATATATTGCTAAATTTAAACCCAAACTTAAAGTTCAAGTTCTTTTGGGCGTTCGTTTGAAATGCCGGACAGCGCAAATCAACTTTCGGTCGGCTCGCCTTAAGGGCGATGTAAAACATAATATATAATAAATTCAGAATATTATAACAAGAATTGGTCGTAATCCAGGCGGCGGAGCTGTCTGCAAAGCGCCCATAGATTTGTTGACTCAGAGTTTATGACCCATTCCTTTCCATGTTTTCATCTGCCGGTAACACCCGGCAACTTCTTTCATATCAGCGTCACCACTCTGTCTTTCGGATGAATCACCTGGCACAGCACTTCACAATTCAACAGATCAGCCGCAAGCTCAATATTCCCAAACCCACCTTGCGGTTCTGGGAAAAAGAGCTGGATGGGATTATCGTACCGCTCAGAACCCCGGGCGGACAACGGCGCTATACCCCTGAACACCTCGGTTTGATCCAAAAGATTCAGCGCATGCGCAAGCAGGGGCTGCGCCTGAGTGAAATCAAAACAAAGCTGAACAACTTCAAGCCTGAGATGAAATTACCGACGAACCCGGTTGACTTTGAAGTTCTGGTCGAAAGGGTTACCGAGGTGGTTAAAACTGAAATTTATCGGATGCTCAATCATGAAATGGATAAATGATGAAGCCATTACTTTTTCAGAGGGATCAGGTTATCGGGTTAGCGGCATGTTCAAATCAATCAGGCAA
>WOR8_10003840_pt1 | contig 14656 bp, 11 predicted proteins | sample DeeMarSeWOR38_10_FD_19890 | JGI IMG/M metagenome (IMG submission 19890) | reverse complement strand
ATGAAACGGGAAAAAGCAATGGCTCTGCTCATTGGAGCAGCCCTTTGCTGGAGCCTGGGCGGTGTGCTCATCAAAGGGGTCGACTGGAACCCCTGGGCCATCGCCGGGGCGCGCAGCCTCATCGCCGCCGGCGTCGTGTGGCTGGCCTTCCCACGGATGAAACTCACATGGTCGTTCTACCAGCTTTTGGGCGCCGGGGCCTACGCAGCGAACATGGTCACCTTCGTGGTCGCCAACAAGATGACCACCGCAGCCAACGCTGTTCTCCTCCAGTATACCGCTCCTGCATGGGTGGCCCTGTTTTCGGCATGGTTTCTCAAGGAGAAGATACGCCGATCGGACTGGCTGACCATCTCCCTGGTTGCGGGGGGTATCCTGCTTTTCTTTATGGACAGGTTGAGTCTGACCGGCTTTAAGGGAAACGTGGTGGCCATTGCCAGCGGTTTTTCCTTTGGCTGGGTGTTTCTCCTGTTTCGCCGCCAGAAGGACCACACTCCCTACGGATCCTTGTTCCTGGGCAATATCCTCACCGGGCTGATCTGCCTCCCCTTTCTGTTCCAGGGATCGCCCGGCGGGAAGGATTTTGTCGGCCTTATCCTTCTCGGAGTTGTTCAGCTGGGTGTTGCCTACTCCCTGTACTCCGTCGCCAGCCGGTATGTCACCGCCATAGACGCTGCCCTCATCCTGCTCCTCGAACCTCTGCTCAATCCCGTGTGGACCTTTCTCGCCCTGGGCGAGGTCCCGGGAGCGTGGGCCATGGTGGGAGGAACCATCATATTGGGAGCCATCACGTGGCAGGCAATTGCACCGAAGGGGGCAGACTCCTGAGAGCTGTCTTCTGTAGTTCAAGATTCAAGATTCAAAATTCAAAAACAAACCGGGCTATATCCCTGCGAAGAACAATGCCGGTTTCATGCCTCTGATTAAAAGGTCAAATTGGAAAGTTGCCTTTCAAGCTATGTAGCGACCTGGGGGGCAGGTGCTGTGATCCTTTTTGAATCTTGAATCTTGAATTTTGAATCATTCCTCCCCGTATTCCCTTTCGAAGTTCCTTATGGCGCGTTCCAGACTGGAAGGATCCGCCACATCATCCAGGTTCTCCAGGAGAATGGTAAGCAGATAATTGTTGCCGAACCCGTATTTTCCGCTGAGCTCTCTCAGCCTGTTATAGGCTTTTTCCGAAAGAGCCCCGGCAAATCTTTTTGGCAAAGGGTATCTATTAAAAGTCATGGCCACGTCTCCGGAAAAAAGGCTGAGTCCTGGTCCTCGACCTGCTTTTATATCCATACGTCCCTCGCCCATGAGAACGGGCGGCCAGGAATAAAATTGCGGTCAGGACAGCTGACCTGCTTCCTATGGTATAACCCCCAATTAAGGCGCACGGCGGCTTTTTCGGCCGCCGTTTCATGGTCTCTGGGTACGCCTGTCACTGCCGCGACCCGATAGGAAAATTATATCACAGATACCCCGTATTATACCGGTGTGGAAAGACCGATAAACTAAAATTGATCTGTGCCTTAAAGGAGATCGGCCAGTGACCAGGTGAGGCGCTGTTCAATCGTCTTCACGGCCGCTCCCTACCTCGATCAGCAGCAGGACGCCGGAGGCCAGACCGCTGAAGCTGGCCCCTGCGAAAAGAGCCTGGTGCAGGGGGATCCGACTTACAGCGTCCGGGCCGCTCCCTGTGCCGGTCACCACGGCGTAAAGGATCGCCCCGCCTGCGAAGAGGAGAACAGGCACCAGGAGGTCCCCGGGTTTTAGAAAGACCAGACAGACCACCAGCTGGGCCCCCAGGAACGAGAGGACGAAGACAAGACCCAGGCGGTCCATGACCTCGTTCCCAACCGTGGCGGAACCCCTCGAAGACATGACCAGCCCGAGAAGGATGAAGGAGAAAGCTGCAAGGCAGCCGCCGACGAGCCGACTTAAGATCATGAGATGATTATGAGTGAAAACGGCGCCCGGCGCATGGGAAAACCGGATAAGAGCCAAGGCAGGGGAAGGAGTGAGGATCTCCGGCGGTAGAAAAGGCCCCGGAGGAAATGGATCCGCTGCCCTTGTGCCGAAGTCAAACTGCGGGATCAATACAACATTTATTTTTTATAATATTTTACCTGGAAATTTCAGCAGGTGAATCAACGGGTCAGGAACGTGACAGGAATCGTCACGTCAGAGAGGCTGCTCAGGCGATGGGATGCAAGCTTCTCGCCATTGCCGGCGCCTTTCGATGGCTGGTCCGGGTTCCCTATCAGTGCTGCCACTTTTTCTCATGCAGCCTTTCAGACCAAAAATAAAATTCCAGCTCCGGTTCCATCAGGTTTCCCCAAAAAGTGCCGCTGATTTGAGGTTGTGTCCTTGTGTTGTATAATGATAGAGAACCCTTTGATCCCCTGGCAGTGAAGGAGTCCCCATGCGTCCTGTCCTTTTCACAGCGGTCGTTCTTGCTTTTTTAAGTTTATCTTATCCCTTACCGGCGGCGGACTTTCAAAGCGGTGATTTCACCGTCGTCTCCCTGCCCTTCAGCAATGATCTTTACATAACCGGCGGAAAGATCCTGGTGGCGAAACCGGTGGCCGGGGACCTTCTTGCCGCGGGGGGCAGCGTCATCGTCAACGGGCCGGTGGGAGCCGACCTGATGGCCGCCGGCGGCAGTCTCATCTTCAACGGCACAGTGGGGGATGACCTTCGTGCAGCGGGGGGGGATATCACCCTCGCCTCCAATGTCAACGGGGATGTTATCCTGTACGGCGGCTCGGTGACCATTCCATCCGGCGTTGTGATTAAGGGTGACGTCATTGTGGGGGCCGGGACTTTACATCTTGGAGGGACGATCCGCGGCAATTTGCGTGTGGATGCGGGAACCGTTGATTTTTCCGGAGTTGTCCAGGGAGACGCCCGGTTTTACATCGATGACCAGATCAACCTGAACGGGTCCGTCAAGGGGGACACCACCTTCGCGGCAGGCAAGGCCGTCCTGGGGCCGGATGCCGGCTTCGGGCGGAACATCGTTTACTGGAGACAGGATGGAGAAATGGACTTTGGCCAGGTACCCGTCACCGGTCAGGTGCGCTTCGCGCCGGAGCTCAAGCGCGAAAAGCGCCATGGTGCCGGATTCAGGCAGGAGCACATGCTTCGCAGAGGCCTGGCGGCCGCCTTCGGTGCTTTTTTCTTCGGGACACTCCTTTCAGGCATTCTGGCCATCGTTTTCGCCACTCTCCTGTTTAAAGGGATCTTCCGTGAAGCGGGAGAGATCCTGCATCATACTTTCTGGAAGGGGCTCGGCACGGGCATCCTCACCTACCTGCTCCTCCCCATTGCCGCCGTGATCGCCATTTTCACGATCATCGGCCTTCCGCTGGGCCTGCTGCTTCTGGTGCTGTTCGTGTTCTCCCTGGTTTTCGGCAAGGTCATAGCGGCCATGGCCTTCGCGGCGTGGATGGAAAGGCGGCGCGTGGCCCAGTGGAGTTCGGGCAGGCTGGTGCTCGCGGCAACCGGATTTTTCATCCTGCTCAAACTGGTGGGTCTTGTCCCCTTCCTGGGGTGGGTCGTTGTTCTCCTCTCTATATTTGCCGGGTACGGGGCCCTGGTGGCCGCGCTGCTGGAAAACCGCAAATAAAGGGGTCGAAGGACCGCCCAAAATAGTCAGACGACGGCCATGGCGGGTGTCCCTTCCTGTGTATTTGTGGGACAGCCGGTCCTGTTTCAGTTCCCGTGTTGCCGCGGCATCCTGCTATCGGATCGTCACCTTGACGAGGGGCCAGTCCCCCGTACCGTCAAACTTCTCCGGGTCCTTCTCCTCCTGGACGTTCCCCATGATGTCAGTGGCCCGGGCGTTGATCGTGTAGCTCCCCGGCTTCGGGAAGGTCAACTCCCCCTCCCAGAAGACCCAGACATTGTCGGCGTCCCTTGCTTTAACGACCTTCGCCTCGCTCCAGGTCCGGCCGCCATCCGAGGTCAGGTCGATCCTGGCGATCCTTTTCCCCCCGAAGGCCGCTCCCCCGATCTTAACCGGTTTGCCTGCCTCGTACTTGTCGTTCTTTTTCGGAAAGAAAATGACACTGTCCACCTGCATGGGAGGAGAGCAGTCCCAGCCGCGGTCCTCCCAGTAGTCCTTCATGGGTCTGTCGATCACTTCGATCCTGGTCACCCATGCCGGCTGTTTCACACCGTAAAAACCCGGGTTGAGGATCCTCAGTGGAAAACCGTGCAGGCGCGGGATCGGGACCCCGTTCATGTATAGAGCTGCCACAACGTGGTTATCGCGGATCTGGTCGAGGGTGTGGGACGCATAGTATCCGTCAGCGGCCTCGTACCGCACGCCCGTCACCGAATCCTTCAGCCCCAGAGAAACTAGAAAGTCATACAGTAAAAAGCCCTTCCAGACGGCGGTGGAAAGCTGCGGGCCGCCCCGGGAATTCCCGATGCATTCCACGGTGAGGGGGAGTTCAACACCGGGAAGGGCCCGCAGCTCCTCCAGCGTCCATTTCCCTGGCTTGTCCACAAGCCCGGTGACCTCCAGCCGGTACTCGGACCCTTTGACATCGGGGAGTTTCCCGATGCGGGTAATGTAGTAATCCTCGTTGCTGGTGATGAAATCCGGAAATTGGCCGTCAGCGTAGGCTGCCAGGGGCAGAAGGGCCGCCGCCAGGACCGGCGCCACAATCTTGAATAAACTCATCTCACACCCCCTTTTGGATCGAAGACCGTGTCTTTCATTTTAGCAAAAACATGAAAAATAATAGTAACAATAGAAGATAATTGTAATGATAATAGCCGCAGGAGAAGCGCGGAGATCCACTATTTTCCTGTTAGATCATCCTGTTACCGGCATTTACTAACACTACTACTGCTGCTGATACTAATTCTATTCCTTTTTTCTTCTACTATCACTTCCCTGTAAGCACCCTCACAGCTGATACCAGGCCCAGGAGAAGGAACAAGACTCCCACTCCTCTGCGGATCCTGTCGAGCATCGCGTCGCCGATCTTCAGTTGCAGCCTGCTTGCCGAGGCGCAGAGGAGGGTGAACCAGCCCAGTGACCCGAATAGGATGCCACCGGTCAGGACAAAGGACTGCCTGGCAAAGAGATGGTCCGATTCGAGCCCCAGCACGGCGAAGGCCGCCAGGTAAAAACCCAGGGTCAGCGGGTTGGAGAGAACCAGGGTGAGATTGAGCAGCCCGAGCTGGAGCTGCCCGAAAACCGCCTTCCGGGCCTGGCTTCCCATGCCTTGACGGGTGAAGAGCCTTACACCCATGGCCGCCAGGATGAAGCTGCCCATGAGCCTGAGCCATAGTTTGCTTCCCATGATGGCCGTGGTGAGGTACCCGCTTCCCAGGGCCGCGATGAACCCGAAAAGACCGTCAGCGATCACCGCTCCCAGCGCGGGGAAGAGGGCCTTCCGGAACCCCAGGGCCATGGCCCGCTGGATGGTCAGCATGCTGATGGGCCCGATGGGGGCGGCGGCGGCCAGGGCCACGCCGGTGGCAAGGAGGAACTGTATGGCGTCTGATGGGTCGCCGGGGATCAGGTCATCCGGGAAAATCATGTCATTCCTTAAACCCTCTGTTCTTCGAATTTTTTACGCCCCGCCGATAAAAACCGCCATATAGACCCAGAAAGCGACAACCAGCAGCGCCTGGGTCATGAACACCCCGGCCAGAAAAACCAATGCCGCCAGCATGGAACCTGCTCTCCTGCCGATAACCCCGGCAACGACCAGGCTTATGATGTTGAAGTAACCGTACTTGATGACAGAGGGCATCCCCATCATGAAAAGCAGGTAGTGGAGGCCGATCTGCAGAGCCACTACAAGGGGTGCGGTGATGAGCGCGACCCCTTTGTACTGCCTTATGGAGCCCAAAGGCACCTCCAACGGGCGGCGAAGGAGCGGACGCTGCACTTCTGAGGTAAAATGTTTTTAGGGTCACAGTGATCTGCGGGCACAGGCCTCAGCAGATCCATATTTAGGTGCGTACATCCAGCAGAGCTTTATCTTTAATGCCGTCATCAGCGGAGAGCCCTCAGGACCCCCGAGGTGTTTGCCAGGGCCGCGGCTTGGATCATGGTATTTGCTTTTAAGTATAGGGCTGTCGGGAACCTGACGTCAACATGCCGCCCCTTGCCGGCTCTCGACCCCTTATCCCGCGAAGATGTTTTTTTCCCGCCTGGTACCAGCCTGACTAGGAGCCGCCCATGAAATCAACCCTTGACATAATATTATTATATTCTTATATATTGTCATCTCGTTGGGCAATGAAACGCCCTTGATCCTCAAACTTCTAACACGCGACGGAGGTGCTAAAGAAATGTCCCCGATAAAGAAGCGGATGGTGATCCTCGCCATGACGGTGTTTCTCCTGCCGTCAGCACTCCGGGCCGACGTCCGGCAGGTGAGCCTGCAGGATGCTTTCCGCCTCGCCCTTACACAGAACCCGGAACTGGTGGCGAAGGGCCATTCCCTTAAAGCCGCAGGGGAAAGGGTGGGAGCGGCCAAAAGCCACCTCCGACCCAGACTGACCTTCGAGGAAAGGTACATGAGGACCGACAACCCCACCTACGCCTTTTCCTCCAAATTGAATCAGGGACGTTTTGAAAACTCCGATTTTGCCGTCGACAGCCTCAATGATCCGGAGGACATCGACGATTTCATGACTTCCCTTTCCATCGAGCAGCCCCTTTACTCCAGGGAAGCGGCCCTGGGTGTCGACATGGCGAGGACACAGAGAGAAGCCCTGGGTCTCGAGTACGAGAGGAGCAGGGAAAAGGTTCTCCTTGACGTCATGGAAGCCTTCATAAAAGGGCAGACGGCACGGGAATACAGCAGCGCGGCCGAAAAAGGTCTCGAGGACGCGAAGGCTCATCTCGAGATCGCCCGTTCAAGGGTGAAAACAGGGTTGGGCCTGGAGTCGGATCTGCTCCGAGCCGAGGTTTCCGTGAAGGAGAATGAAGAACGCCTCGTATCGGCAAAGAAGAATACGTCCCTGGCGAGCCGCGCCCTGGGTCTCATCCTGGGACAGGATGGCCCTGTTGAAGCCGCCGGCGAGTCGATCCCCATGCCCGAACTCAAACCAGTCACGTATTACGAGGAAGCATCTTCCACCCGCGACGACCTCCTCGCCATGGCCAAGAGAGTCAAGAACGCCAGACTGAACCTCGACATGTCCTCGGCCAGGTTCTCCCCCACGGTGGGCCTGGGAGGGTCATACCAGATGAACAGTCACGAGGCACCCTTTGACAATGAAGGGGATAGTTACCAGGTCAGCGCCTTCTTTCGCTGGGACCTGTACAGCGGGGGTCTCAAGGGGCATTCGGATTCGGAAGCGAGATACGGGCTTTTGGAGGCGGAAGCTTATTACGAGGGTCTTAAAAAGGAGATCGTCTTTCGTATCAACGAGGCCTACCTCAATGTCCAGGAAGCCGCCCGGGGCAGGGAACTGGCTTCCATCCGGCTGTCCCTTGCTGATGAAACAGCCCGCCTTATTGAAAGCCGATACGAAAATTCCCTGGCTACGGTGGTCGAACTTTTAGACGCCCAGACGTCCCTCGACTCGGCAAGAGCGGATCTGGTGGCAAAGACCAACGCCCATCTGACATTCCTTGCCCGTCTCATGTTCCAGAGCGGCCTCATCGAGCAGGAATACCTGCCTGGAATTGAAGGAGAAAACAATGCTGACGAATAAGATCCTGTTTACAGCCGCTGTCACTGGAATCCTGCTGATCGGGGCCTGTTCCCCCGCCCGTGAATCCAACCCCATTGATGCCCCCGAAGTCTCGGGTGTGGAGCTGGAGCAGGTCCATCTTGCGAGCGTTCCGGAAAGTTACCAGACCACCGGTACTGTGGTCCCGAAGAGCTCGAGCACCATATCGACCCGGGTCATGGGGACGGTCACATCCCTGCTGGTCAAGGAAGGAGACACGGTCAAGGCAGGACAGCTCCTGCTGACCATCGACGACAGGGACCTTAAGGAAAAATTACGGGGCGCCGACGAGGCCTACAACGAGGCCGTCCATGCCCTTGAATCCGCCCTCAAGCAGGAGGAGCTGGCCGTCAAGACCTACGAGCGATACAGGAAACTTCATGAGGCCAAGGCGATCACCACCCAGGAGCTCGACAACGTGACCAACCAGGCCAACCAGGCACGGCACGGCGTGGAACAGGCCCAGGCCATGGTCAAGAGAACAGAGGCAGCCAGGGAGGAGGCCAGGATCTTCCTCGGCTTTTCAAGGGTCACCTCCTCCATCGACGGGATCGTCACGGCAAAGATGATCGACCTGGGAACCATGGCATCACCCGGCGTTCCCCTCCTCCTGCTGGAGGACAGGGCCTCACGCCTCGTTGAAGCCGGTTTCGAGGAGAGGATGCTCGACAGTGTGAAGGTAGGAATGGAGGTGAAAGTACGCGTCCCGTCCGGCGCTGATGAAACCAGGGGCAGGATCTCCGAAGTGATCCCCACGGTGGACCCGCACACCAGGACCTTTCTGGTCAAGATCGAGGTGCCGGGAATGGACCTGCGAAGCGGGCAATACGGCCTGGTGAGATTCGAGTCCGGAACACGGGACCTGTTTCTCGTACCCGCCTCTGCCGTTGTCACACGTGGTCAGCTCACGGGTGTCTACCGGGTAGGGCCGGACAAACGCATTACTTATCGTCTCATAAGGGTGGGACGGCCCTACGGTGAACGGGTCGAGGTTCTTTCGGGCCTGGAGTCCGGGGACATCATCATCGTCGGCCACCTGGACAGGGCCATTGACGGCGGCATCCTGGTCTCTTCCGATCTCACCGGCGGAGGGAACTGACATGGACACCATCGGTCTCTCCGGAAAGATCGCCAGGGGCTTTCTGACCTCCAAACTGACGCCACTCATCGTGGCAGCTTCTCTCATCCTTGGCGTTATGGCCGTGAGCGTCATACCCAGAGAGGAAGAACCCCAGATCATCGTACCCATGGTGGACGTTTTTGTCGGGTTCCCCGGTGCCACTCCCGAAGAGGTGGAGCAGAGGGTCACCAGGCCCCTGGAACGACTCTTGTGGGAAGTCAAGGGCGTCGAGTACGTGTACTCCATCGCCCAGCCGGGCCAGAATCTGACCATTGTCCGATTCAAGGTGGGCGAGGACATGGAAAAGAGCCTGGTCAACCTCTATACCAAGCTCATGCCCAACTACGGCATGATCCCCGGGGGGATCACAGAACCGATCATCCGCCCCAAGAGCATCGACGATGTCCCGACCCTGGCCCTGACGCTGTGGTCGGAGGTGTACTCAGGATACCAGCTCCGTCGTGTTGCCGAGGAGCTGCGCAGCGAACTGAAACAGGACGAGGACGTCTCGGAGATCGAGCTCATAGGCGGCCAGCGGCGGCAGGTCCGGGTCACACTGGAACCGGCAAGACTCAGCGCCTACAACCAGTCCCCCATGCTCATCCTCCGGGCCCTGAGCCAGTCCAACACCATCCTCCCGTCGGGAAGCTATCAGTCCGGGAACGTGGAGTACCTCGTTGACACCGGCGGCTTCCTTAAAAGTGCGGAGGAAGTGGGAAGCGTCGTTGTGGGTCAGTGGGCCGGACGGCCCGTCTACCTGAGGGACGTGGCCGGCATCACAGACGGGCCGGAAGAACCGGCCGATTATGTTTTCATGGGTCACGGTCCTGCGTCGGACGAGGAAGATCCCGCTGTAAGGTCCGGCCAGTTCGAGGCGGTCACGGTAGCCGTATCCAAGAAAAAAGGCACCAACGCAACCCTCTTGTCCAACAGGCTTCTCTCAAAGATCGAAGCTCTCAGGGGCACCGCACTCCCCTCGGAGGTCGAGGTGAAGGTGACGAGGAACTACGGTGAGACGGCCAAGGAAAAATCAGACGAGCTGCTCAAACACATGCTCATAGCCACGATATCGGTGATCATCCTCATGGCCCTTTTCCTCGGATGGCGCGAGGCCGTCGTCGTAGCCGTGGCGGTCCCCGTGACCCTGGCCCTGACCATGCTGGTCAACTATCTTCTCGGGTACACGCTCAACCGTGTGACCCTCTTCGCTCTGATCTTCTCTATCGGGATCCTCGTCGACGACGCCATCGTTGTCGTGGAGAACATCCACAGGCATTTCAAAAAGGGAGGCGCCGACAGGTTGAAGGCGGTTTACGCCGTGGACGAGGTGGGCAATCCCACGATCCTGGCCACCTTCACCGTCATCGCCGCTCTTCTCCCCATGGCCTTTGTTTCCGGACTCATGGGGCCCTACATGCGGCCCATTCCGGTGGGGGCATCGGTGGCCATGATCTTTTCCCTGCTCGTTGCCTTCACCGTCAGCCCGTGGCTCAGTTTCAAGGTGCTCGGCAGGTTGAAGCACGCGGGGGTCGAGGATGGAGAGGAAGGAAGCCGCCTGGACCGGTTGTACGAGGCCGCCATGAGGCCCTTCGTCAAAAGCAGGGTCCGGCGTCTGTCGGCCCTGGCCGTGGTGGGGGTCCTGCTCCTCATAGCCATAACCCTCGTGCCCCTTAAGAAGGTGACCATGAAGATGCTGCCCTTTGACAACAAGAGCGAGCTCCAGGTCATCATTGACATGCCCGAGGGGACCACCCTTGAGCAGACAGCGGCCGTCACCCGGGAGATGGCCGATTACCTCAAGACGGTGCCGGAGGTGCGCGATTACCAGTCCTACGTCGGGGCCGCATCCCCCTACAACTTCAACGGCCTCGTCAGGCACTACTATCTCAGGCGCGGCAGCAATGTCGCGGACATCCAGGTGAACTTCGTCGAAAAACAGGATCGAAGCGCTCAGAGCCACGACCTGGCAAAGGACCTGCGGCCTGAGCTGACGCGCATCGCCGAAGGGAACGGGGCGCGTGTAAAGGTGGCCGAGATCCCCCCCGGACCGCCGGTGCTCAGCACGCTCGTGGCAGAGATCTACGGCCCGGACAGCGCTCGTCAGATCGAGATCGCCGGTGATGTCCGCAAGGTCTTCGAAGAGACGCCGGGTGTTGTGGACGTGGACTGGTACGTGGAAGACCCCCAGCCAAGATTCATCTTCGCTGTGGACAGGGAGAAAGCCTCTCTGAGCGGCGTGGCCCCTGAGGACGTGGCACGGACAATGCGCATGGCGCTGGCCGGCATGAACGCCGGGCTCCTGCATCTGCCGACGGAAAAGGAACCGGTGGAGATCAACCTCAGGATGTCCCTCCAGGACCGCTCGGACACCAACATCCTGAAAACCCTGAAAGTGCCGTCTCAAAACGGCACCCTTGTATCTGTCGGGGAACTGGTAAAGGTCAGCAGGACCGTTCAGAACAGGGCCATTTACCACAAGAACCTCAAGCGCGTCACCTACGTGATCGGCGACGTTGCCGGCACCGAGGAGAGTCCCGTATACGCCATCCTGAACATGAAGGATCGTGTCGCACAGCTCAGGCTCCCGGAAGGATATGGGCTCGAGCAGCACTATTCCGAACAGCCCACCATGGAGGACCGCTACTCCATGAAATGGGACGGTGAGTGGCAGATCACCTACGAGGTTTTCCGGGACCTTGGAATCGCCTTCGCGGCGGTCCTCGTCCTTATTTACATTCTCGTCGTGGCGTGGTTCAGAAGTTTTGTCATCCCCCTGATCATCATGCTGCCCATACCCTTGCCCCTTGTCGGTATCCTGCCGGCCCACTGGTTCATGGGGACCTTTTTCACTGCCACCTCCATGATCGGTTTCATCGCCCTCGCGGGTATCGTGGTGAGGAACTCCATTCTGCTCGTGGACTTCATCCAGATGGAGCGTGAGACGGCCGGCGGATTGGCGGAGGCGGTCATCAAGGCGGGCGCCGTCAGGTCAAGGCCCATCATCCTCACGGCCGCAGCGGTCATGGTGGGCTCCCTGGTCATGTACTTCGACCCCATTTTCCAGGGACTGGCCATCTCCATGATGGCCGGTGCCATGGCTTCGACCTTCCTGACCCTGCTGGCCGTGCCCCTGGCCTATTACGAGCTTTTCAGGGGATCTGAAAACGGCGAGAACGAAGGAGGAGATCCCGGATCCGACACACCGCAGTGTTCTTCCGCCGGATGATCTTCCGGGGGAACGCTTCGTGCCATGTTGATTCTGATCTTACGTTCCGGGACAGCAGGGTGCTGGATCGGCTGTCCGTTCCGCCTCATCAGGATACATGAGCCCGGCGCCCTGACGAGTCTTCCTGAAGATCCTTCTTCTTTCCCATCCTGTAGGCATCCACGATGGAAAAGGCCCAGATGAGAAGGATAAGGAAGAAGGCGAGATTAAAAAGGGTATTGTCCGAGGCGGCCGCGGCCTGTCTTGCAGCTTCTGCAATTGAATCCAGGTCGGGGACTCCAACTGTCGGCCCTAAGGTCGCCAGGACATCAAGAGCATACTGCACCGCCCTTACGACCATTACCGTCATGCAGATAATGACCGAGGCCATGAGAAAGGCGCCTCGTTTGTAGTATTTCAGGACGACCTGACCCAGGCCGGGAAACACAAGCCCGGACAGCAGGGCCCCTTTTAACGAACTGTTCATGAGATTCTTTCTTCCCTTCGCCAGGGCCCGGTTTCCTGAGGAGAGTTCCTGATAGGAACCCGCTCCAGGGCCGAAAAACTGTTCTTTTCATTCTGACACAACGGGGGAGTATTGAGAATTGGAAATTGAGATGGACCTATTGAGACCAGGAGATTGAGGATTTATGGAAGGGGAAAAGGGCAGGGCACTTATAGGAAGGTTCCCGCACTGGCCCTGGTTTCACTGGTGATCCCCAGGAAAACTCCATCGGCGCCCACACTCGCCCGGGTCGCCGGGTGGTTGTCCACGGTGTTTTCAATCCCGACTGAAGCTCCCCATCTTTCTTGGCCGTTCAGCCGTACAGAAAAGCGGCCAAAAAGAATAAACAGAGGGACAAAAACTTCATTGATTTTTGTATGAGCATGGTCACACCTCCCGTCTCAACCTTCCTCCCGATCACCCTGATGCCGGACTCGATGCGTCGGGGGCCGGAAATTCATTTCCCACGGGTTGATGATCCTGTCTTCATCCGAGTCTTGAAACCTCAACTGACGCGTTTCTTTCCCCTTTACTGACTGTCCAGCGCGTCCGTTTGAGAACCGACATCCGGAAGAACGGTGCACCTGTCCTGCATGATCCCGATCTCATAAACGGCTCCATCTCCAACCTGCGCTGTCTTTTTTGTCAGGATTGCGATAAGAAGCAGGTCGGTATTATCGTCAACGCCGTTTTGAGCAAATTCGATGCCAAAAGCGTGTCCCCTTTGAATGTGCTCCAAACGTTTGAAACTCCTTTGGAATCCCCTCGCTTCCCCCGCACCCGGTAACGGGAAAACGGTTCGAACCTGAAAATAGTTCATGCCCGAAACGAAGAAGGTCAGGGGAAGCGGCCGTGATTTGTGAATCGTGATCCGTGATCAGGGAAAATCGTGACTTGTAACAGTTGAGCAGGTTCAACGTTCAACGGGAAGGGTTTGTTTGAGGTTTCCTGCTTGAGGTTTGAGGTTTGGTGTTTGAGGTTTGATGTTTGGTGCGCCCCGGGACAACTCCGTTCCTGTGAACGCGGTACAAGCGCAATGACACTGTTCCTTTCCCATAAATCCGGTTTTCTCTGCGCCCTCCCACCGTCGCTAACACCTGCGGTTCATCTCCACCCGTCGCTAAAGCTATGGGTGACAGAGATGGCGGACAAGCCGCGTGCTCTGCGTGAGGACGCCTTGTATGCTTTCGAGCCGATTGTCTGCAACCCCCTGCTCAGCCTTTCTTTGCGTCCTTGGCGTGCTTTGCGTGAAGGAGCCTTGACCGCTCTCACAGGAACCGGAATCTCCAAACTGCCGTGATCCGTGAATCGTGAGAAGATAAAAGTTGACGTTTGTTAATTTATCCTTAAGTTTCGGTCCTTGACCTGAATACTCACAAGAAAGGATCCCCATGTTCGGAACGGTCCTGCTGACCTTTTACACCTTTATTCTCCTCTATCTGCTTTGGCGGGCTGCGTCCGTGCCGATCATTGCGCGCACCCTTCCCCGGTGGGCGCTGATCCCCACAGGTGTCTTCCTGTGGCTCCTGTTTTACCTCGGCCGGTCCTTCGGGCACGGCAGCGAAGGGAAATTCGCCGCCGTGATGGAATACCTCGGGATGAACTGTCTGGGTGTCGTATTCCTGGCCTTCGTGATCATGCTGACCGTGGATCTGGTAACCGGTTTCGGACTGCTGATGCCGCGGAAGGCCCCTCTCATCCGCGGAGGGGCCCTCATTCTGTCAGCCTTTCTTGCCATCTTCGCCCTCTGGCAGGGTCACAGGGCGCCTGCCGTGGTCCGTTATGAGGTGGCGTTAAAGGGTCTGCCCGCAGAGCTCGACGGCACAGTGCTGGCAGCCCTGTCGGACATGCATCTGGGAAAGATCCTGGGCGTTGGGTGGCTCGAGGCCAGGATCCGGCAGATCGAGGACCTTTCCCCTGACATTGTCGCCCTGGTGGGGGACATCTTCGAGGGTCACGGCGGGCCCCCCGAGGGATCCCTGGCCGCTCTGCGGGGATTATCGGCTCCCCTCGGGGTGTGGTTCGTCAGCGGCAATCACGAGGGGCACGGTGACGGGCGGGCCAACGGCGAGGTCCTCGACCTGGCGGGATTTCACCGGCTGGACGACCTCTGGAAAGAGATCCGGCC
>WOR8_10005782_pt1 | contig 14662 bp, 18 predicted proteins | sample DeeMarSeWOR38_10_FD_19890 | JGI IMG/M metagenome (IMG submission 19890) | reverse complement strand
CCCTTTCTAATGGATTGATCGCATCGCCTTTTAACGCCTGTTGTCCCTGCGGTGTAATCATTATCGAGGCATAATCGTAAAGCGTCAGGCCACCCGGCAACGCATTTTTGATTACATCACCGATCGGATGTTTATAGTAGTCTGAAATCCACTGAAAAAAAGAAATCATCGCCGACCCAAACAGGGGTTGTTCGTCGAGTACATCCAAAATATGCTTGATTTCAGCGGTCACGGAATCCTGTGAAGGTCCCAGAATATAGCCGGTTACCCTGCGTTGACCAAAAGGCACAAGAACACGCTTTCCGGGCGCTACAAAAGGCAGCAGGAACTGCGGAACGCTGTAAGTGAAGGTATGATAAACGGGTATTGCAACCGCAACTTCAATATATGAATTTTCAGCAGTCATCTGGATAAAGCGGAACAGCGGACTTTGCATGCAAAAAGGCCGCACAATTCCGTCCGGCAAGGTGAAAGAACGTTTAATAGTTGAAATTTTTCAAGAAATTTGATTTACTAAGTAATAATGTGATGTTAATATAGCGCCGAGTTGAAATGGATTCAACCCTATCTGTTTCTGAACGGCTAATCCGTAAACATGAAGGCAGCCGAGAGGTCGGCTCTGTCTGTTTTTGCACGCACGGTTTATAGAAGTGGTTTCAAAACCCCATATAAGGCTCAATGGCTGCGTTGCAGGCCTCCGGTAAATGCTCACATACCTATGTATGCTGCGCTTTCCCGATCGGCCTGACGCCTTGCCCTTGAACCTGATCTGAGATTTTGAGACCACTTCTAGTGAAAAAATTTCTAAAGATATTTGAATACCGGTCGATGCATGTCACAAGGAGGCAGTTATGCGAAACAGTATAAAATCATGGGTGGTCTTCGCAGTGATCGTGGCCTTGATTGCGATGCCATTTGCGACTTCAGCCCTGGCCCAGGAGTATTTTGAGACGAAAGAACCCAGCGGCGACGCGATGCTGTATGATACGATTGTCTTGCGGCCCATCGGAATTGTTGCCACCGCCGTCGGATCCGTTTTTTGGCTCATTAGCCTTCCATTCTCTGCAGCGGGCGACAATGTCGATATGGCGACTGAAAAGCTCGTCAAAGAACCCGCTGCATATACCTTTAAAAGGCCCTTAGGCGAATTTTAGCCCCGGTTTAATTTTCTTCTCGCTTGACACAGGGGTATTAATTGCATATACGAAGCTGCAATTAATGACTCACAATGCCGTTGTACCTTTTGTTCGGTTTTGTCCCACCTGTTATTTCATACACCCTTAACCTGTCACAGAAGGAGGTTGCCGTGCCGGTACATGTCGTTGATCACCCCTTAGTCAAGCATAAACTAGCATTTGTCCGGGAACATGATATCACAACCAAAGATTTTAGAGATCTTGCTTCTGAGCTGGCCAATCTTTTAACCTATGAAGCGACTAAACATCTGGAAACAGAGAACGTTACGATTCAGGGCTGGGCCGGTCCTGTTGAAGTGGAAAAAATAAAGGGGAAAAAAATCTTGGCATGATGAACGGCGTCCTCAATCTTATACCAACCGCCAAAGTCAGCGTTGTTGGATTATACCGCAATGAGGAAACCCTCGAGCCCGTTAGGTATTACGTCAAGATGACCAGCCAGATGGAAGAACGTATTGCCCTGATTCTTGACCCCATGTTCCACCGGCGGAACGGTGATCGCAACAATTGACCTCTTAAAGGAATCCGGCTGCAAACAAATCAAAGGGATATTTATGGTCGCCGCACCGGAAGGGATTGAAAAGCTGCAAAGCGCCCATCCCGACGTAGAAATATGGGTGGCGGCGATAGATGAAAAACTAAATGACGTCGGATATATATTGCCCGGCCTGGGAGATGCGGGCGATAAAATATTTGGTACCAAGTAAACCAGTTGGAAATAATTGATTCTGTCACCATAAGGCCTTTAGCCATCTAATGTGGTGTCCTTTATGTAATTTGCAAACACAGTTTGGTTTTATCAATCTTCTTTTTCAAATACAAATTTGTTTAAATATCAAATTTCAAGCACCAAATTCCAAATAAATCTCAAATTCCAATTTTTCAATGACCCAAAAATTTGGGATTTTGAATTTTGGTTATTGGAATTTGTTTAATATTTGGGATTTGGGATTTTCTCAGTTTAAGAACTCAACTGAACTTAAGAAAACTACACGGATTTTGTAATATATTTGTGGGGCATAAAATTAAGGACCAGAATGCATATGGCCGCAAAAGACTGGATCGCAGCTTATAAATTGGGCTATCAAGACCATCTGTTCAGCATCCAAATTCTTTTGGTCGCATTTGGCGCACTGGTTACGGTACCGATTCTCGCGGGTCTGGACCCCGCTGTTGCATTATTTACCGCGGGTGTCGCAACCCTCATCTTTCATTTCTTCACCAAAAGGCAAATCCCGGTCTTCCTGGCGTCATCATTTGCCTATACCGCACCGATCATGGTAGCAACCCAAACATGGGGCATTCCCGCTGCCCTTGGCGGGCTGGTCGCCGCCGGCGTTGTTTATATGGCCATTGGTGGAATTATTTACTGGAAGGGCCGCAACATCATTCAGACCTTATTTCCGCCAATTGTCGTCGGACCGGTGATGATGGTCATCGGGCTCATGCTGGTTCCGGTGGCGGTTTCCATGGCCCTGGGCAAATCGAATCCTGCAAACCTCATCCCCCAAAAAATTGGTCTGCTGATCGCCGTGATATCGCTGGCAACAACCATTTTAATCTTCTTGATGGCCCGGGGCACCCTGAAACTCATTCCCATTATTTGCGGCCTGGTCGCCGGATATTTGGTCTCCATCCCCTTTGGAATCATCGATTTTTCAATCGTTGCCGGCGCACCGTGGATTGCGGTCCCTAAATTCGTAACCCCTCGATTCAACATCGATGCCGTTGTTTTTCTGATACCGGCGGCTGTCGCACCGCTGATCGCACATTTTGGAGATATCCTCGCCATTGGCGAGGTTGCCGATAAGGATTACCTAAAAGAACCCGGTATCCATCGCACCCTAATGGGCAACGGCGCAGCAAACACAATTGCTGCTTTTGTCGGCGGGCCCCCGGTTCGCATTTATGCCGAAATTACCGGTATGGTGACCGTTTTCAAAAAGTGGCAGCCGTCGGTAATGGTTTGGGCTGCTCTGTTTGCAATGGGTCTGTCCTTTTTGGGCAAATTGAGCGCACTGTTCCAATCCATTCCCGACCCGGTTAACGGCGGCATCCTGATTTTATTTTTCGGTGTGCTGGTGGTGGCGGGCATCAATTGCCTGCTGAAGGTCCAGTCCGAATTAATGGAATTCAGAAGCATATTGGTTGTGCTGCTCATTTTGGCTACCGGAATCGGGGGAATCACCTTTTCAGCCGGAGCATTGACATTGAGGGGCGTGGCGCTGGCAACCCTAACAGGCGTAATTTTAAACCTTGTCCTCCCGGACAAAAAGGGCCCGCAAGACAGTTGATTCGGCCGGTTCCGCTGCAAAAGTCCCTTTTTTTTGCAATTTGGCGGAAGGGCTCTTTTAATTCAATTTTAAGATTTTGGGCCTATTATTTTAGACAGCTGCAGAGGTTAATTTTGGCAAAACTGGTTCGACTAAGCAAAACCATGACGGATGCGATTTTGATGGTGTTGAAATATGTGAGAGATACGACCGGCGATGAACCCACCCAGGAAGAATTCGCAAATGCCCTCAAAAGTTATTTCATATTGAATGAAATTGGCAATCAGATCAAATTTCAACGAAAAAAACAGGTCCTAGCGAAACCAGCGGAAAGCGCGCCACGGGAAACGTTTTGGAGGTTAAACCTGATGGCGGGACCGTCCAAAAACAGCTGGGTCAGAGTCGGTCTTTTTTATCAAAACGTGCCGGATGCCATCACTGCCGTCCGGTGTTTTGTGAAAGATGCCACGGGAGATGAGCCCAGCGAGACGGAAATCGCCCAAAGCCTCATGAGTACTTTTATCGTCAGTGAAATCAAAAACCAAATCGACTGGCAGCGAAACGGCCAGGAGAAAACAAATAAGCCCATATCTCTAACGAAATAAGACATTTCGGCCTTAAACGACTCCGATCCCACCAGATTCTTCTCAACCATCCCTTCCATATAGCCGATAAAACATTTAACGTGATTGTTGGAGCGGTCGCTGGCGGCCAATCAATTCGGAATCCTCCACAACGGACTTAATTGGGGCAGCACGAAACGGTCATAACATTCAAATATGCAAGGCACCAGAGGAATCGGAACCATGAAAACCCAAAAAATTATCTTGGTCATCTTGATTCACATTTTCGCTCTCGGAATTTCCTCAGCTGAAATTTACAAATGGGTTGATGAAAACGGCGTCACCCATTATTCAGATTCTCCAACCGAGAATATTCCTGGGCCCGCTGTAACTGAAAATGTTGAAACTCAATCTGCCGACCCGGCTCCTGCTGATACCCCCCCATTGCCGGATGAAACCCAGAAGGGCGCCCTGGATTCTAATTTTTTTAATATCCTGGATGAAACCCCGGAGGAGGAAGTCGCTGCCAATAGCCCAAGCGTGGAGATATACGAAACCAGCTGGTGCGTCTATTGTAAGAAGGCCAAGGATTTTTTCCGCTCACGAGGAATCGATTTTGTCACCTATGATATCGAAAAAGATCAGCAGGCCGCCCGCCGCATGAGATCACTTACAAACCGGCAGGCGGTGCCCTTTGTCGTGATTAATGGCCAGGAGATTTCAGGTTACTCTGTCGCGGCGTATGAACAAGCATTGCAAAATTAGGATCGACATCGGACACACAGATACGGATCGCCCCCCAGTCTGAAATTGAGTTGATACCGGCCTTGCTTCATTAAGCTGATTTTTCTTCGGCTCTTTTCTGTAAAATTCGATTGCATCAAATCAAGATGAAAGGTACTTTGTCTGAAAACGATTTGCTTATGGACCGTGTCCATGCACATCGGCAGAATTATTTTCCTTCGGTCACTTTTAAATAAATTGCTACCCGATTATTTTTAGCGTACGGTCCGAGGTTAAAATGCGATGGGTTTCACCATTTGACCATTTCTCAAATTCCGCGCGAAACCGACTGATCATCATAACCCTTGTAATGAGCGCCATCCTTTTGTTTGCCATGCGCACCCTGGATACCCCGCTGAGAACCCACACGGCACCCAGCGGAATTGTCTCCTTTGAACTGGCTACAAACTATGAAACATCTCAGCGAATATTGGACTCCTGGAGCACGGAAGCAAAAATTAATGCCGCTCTCAGCCTGGGCCTGGACTTTCTTTTTCTAATCGTTTATGCCCTTTTCATATCGTTGGCATGCGTCCAGGTTGCTGCTGCTCTTAAAACGGAGAATAACCTTTATGGTTTCAACGGTTTTGTTCTGGCTTTACTTGACGAATGCGATACTATTAATTATCCATGAAATCGACTCCGCTTTCTGGAAAGAGTGGGAGCTTTTCAAATTGCCCGGCGGCATCGGTGGGTTTTTGATCATGCACTTTCCACTTCTTTTTATAATTTTATTTGGTTTGGTTTTGGTTTCGCAGAAATCGTTTCTCGGGCTCATCGTATCTCTGATTCTCAGCGCCGGTGGTATTTTCGCTTTTTGTATTCATACGGCCTTTATTCGAAAGGGCCGGCATGAATTCAATACCCCCATATCGCGGTTCATTCTAACCCTGATGCTGGGGGTCTCCACGGTCCAGGCAGCCGTCACGTTTTATATCTTGTTCGCGTAAACAAACTTAACCGCGCAAACCGTTATAAAAATCAAATATGACCACGAAGTTCACGAAGAAAAAGAAGATTGCGATTCTGATTTAACCTTTGTGTATCTTCGTGTCCTTCGTGGTCATAAAAACCGGAGCAAATTAAGCTAAAAGAGAACCAGCGCCGCCGGTTAAGGTGACGCTAAAGGAGACGTCAATATGATCAATCATGTCGTGCTGATAAAATTTAAACCCGATGTCAGCGATGATGCTATCGATGATCTCGAAAAAAGCCTGGATGATCTTCCCAATAAAATTGTTGAGATTCAGGCCTACGAATTTGGACGTGACCGGGTCCATTCTGAAAAATCATATGATTTCGCGCTGGTTTCGCTTTTCGCCAACCTGGAAGCTGTGAACCGATACCAGGAGCACCCGGCGCATCTCAAAGTTTTGCAAAAAATAACAACGCTGTCGGAAAACATTCTAGTTGTCGATTTTGAAGGAACCGATGCCGGCGACCTAAAAAAGGACGAGGAAGGCGCAATCCTGAGCCGTTTAGGCCGGGCTTAAACCGCCATCGTCGGGCCCGCCCCCAAAAAGTGAACTGCTAGATTTTAGCCGGCTTTAGGAAAAAAGAAACGATATGGCAAACATATTATCCAGGCTGCGGGGCGGTGACCGCCGTTCCATCGGAAAGGTAAGCGAAGTGGTCGCTGACGTTCGAAAAAAGCCGGATTTGTTAAAAGACTTGGTCACCGGCCTTTTTGACGAGGATCCCCTTGTGCGCATGCGCGCTGCCGACGCCATGGAAAAAATATCTTTGGAAAATCCGCAGTCTTTGCAGCCTTTTAAAACTCAACTCATTCGCCTTGCGCGACAAACGCAACAACAGGAGCTGCGCTGGCATGCGGCACAGATGATTCCCCGGCTAAAATTAACACCCAAAGAAGCAGCGACCGTAACGGATATTTTTTTTGATTACCTGGGAGATAAAAGCAAAATCGTTGTCACTTTTGCCATGCAGGCCCTATCGGATTTGACCCTAAAGAAAGGCGCCGCATCTGCCCGTTTGATCCGGGCCATAGAAAAATTAACCCGAACCGGCAGTCCTGCAATTCAATCTCGGGGGAAAAAATTGCTTCCCAAATTAAAGGCGCTTTCGCAAAAGGAGTAAACATGAATAATGAGCAGGTTGAAGACCAATGGGTGTGGGTAGTTGTCCAGGATCCCGGTGAAAAGGAGCAATTCCTGGGCCAGCATAGCGAGCAGGAAGATATTTCATTTATTCCCGCTTTTCATTCCAAAGAAGAGGCGCAACAATGCTTGATGGACATGCCCCGCCGCAAAGGTCGCAAATATGAGGTGCAGGCCATCTTATTTGAAGAACTATCAAAAGATGCCGCAGCCGGCGGCTTTATGATTTTTCTGTTGAACGAAAATGGGGAGGTACTGGAAAGAATTAAGCCCTAACCCGGCTAGCAGGCTGGAAAGCTGTGAGGCCAGGAGGCTATAAGGCTGGAATGTTAATTTTTATGGATGCTTTCAAGCTTTTCAGCTTCCCGGCTTCCAAGCTTCCCAGCCTTCTGACGATGAGCTATCAGCTCTGAGCTATATGTTTATTGCCGCCAGAAACCCTCCATGAATGGCCTCATTTAATTTCCCGGCACGGACACCGTCGCCCACCGTAGCAAACGGATATCCCATTTTTTTTACATCGGCTGATATACCGGGGACAGATTGTGAACCCGAAGCCAGGATGACATTGTCAAATTGCATCTGTTCTGCCCGGCCGTCTTTTTCGAATTTTACAACACCATCAGCTATGGATCTCACCTTGGCCCCAGTCTTTACCGAAATTTTATAGCGCTTTAAATTGTCAAACAGGATCCATCGGGTTGATTTGCCGACATCCTGACCGATTCTAGGCAGCATTTCAAAAACAGTGACATTTGAAGATCCCTTAAACATCAACTCGCGCAATCGTCCAGGACTTGCCGCCTCGTAAGCAAATAGAAAATGAAGGATTTCGGGCGTTAGCGTACCTTTGGCCGCAACAAACACGGCCGTTTCCAGGCCAACCGAGCCGCCGCCAATGACCGCAACCGATTTGCCGAGAACCGGATTACGCTTTAAGACCTGCCAGGCAGAATAAACACGGGGATCATCATAACCATCGATTTGCGGCACTAAAGGCCGGGCCCCTTCTGCCAGAATGATGTAATCCGGATTGTGCTTTTTGATGACCGCGGAATCCACGGCTGTGTTCAGATGCAACGGGATCTGGTGTTTATTTATCTGGGCGCGATAATAGCGGATAAATTCTAAAATCTCCTGTTTATGGGGCGGCGCACCGGCAATCCACAGTTGCCCGCCGATATCTGAATCTTTTTCATAAATTTCAACCTGGTGGCCGCGGATCGCTGCCGTGATGGCAGCTTCAAGGCCACCGGCTCCGGCACCCACGATCATGACCTTTTGGGGATTATTTGTTTTTAAAAGTTGGCGTTGGCCCTCAAATCCGGCCCGGGCATTTCCGACACAGAACACCGCCCGCCCGTTAAAAACCTCATCCGTACAACCCTGGGAGCAACCCACACAGGGCCGGATTTCATTCACTCTTCCTTCCAAAGCCTTACGGGGCCACTCGGGGTCGGCAATCAGGACACGCCCCAGATTGACCATATCGGCACAGCCGTCTTTGATAATTCGCTCAGCGCTGTCCGGGTCTGAAATGCGATTGGATGCCATGACCGGAACCGAAACCGCTTTTTTAACGTTGAGGGCTAAAAATGCAAAGGCCGCCCGGGGCAGGTGCATGGGCAGTTGCGGCACGCGCGATTCATGCCAGCCGCCGGTCACATTGATCGCATCCACTCCGGCTTGCTCATAGATTTTTGCAAATTCGGGTGTTTCCGTATCGGTATTGCTGTCACGCACAAAATCATTTCCCGCCATCCGAATCGTCAACGGGTAATCCGGCCCCAGACGCTGGCGGACCCGTTCGATCAATTCTCTGGGAAACCGCACCCGGTTTTCAAAGCTGCCACCATAGTCATCGGAGCGTTTGTTGGTTCGCGGGGAGAGAAACTGGGTGATTAAATAGCCCGCAGAAGCCAGAATTTCGATGCCGTCAAACCCTGCTTCCATTGCCCTTTCTGCCGCCCGGGTGAATGCTTCCTGTACCTGGTGGATATCTTCCAGCGTCATTTCACGCGGGGTCGTCTGTGAATAGCGCGAATAAATCGCTGAAGGTGCAATCGGCTGCCGGCCATCAACAAACATCGGGTGTGAATACGCACCGGCATGGAACAACTGAACCCAGGCTCGAGCCCCTCCATCTTTGATGATTCCGGCAAGCTTTTTGAAATCGGAGATGGCGTCATCATTGGTCAGGGATAAGGCAATGGCCCCGGAGCCGATAAAGTCTACTCCCACCGGGCCGACGGTCACGAGTCCGGCACCGCCATTGGCCCTTTCCTTAAAATAATGAAAATAGCGGTCGTTGAGTTTTCCGTTCTTTGAATACAGCAGGCCCAACGAAGGATAGGCAACACGGTTTTTTATTTCCAGCCGATTAATTTGAATCGGACTAAACAAGTAGCGGTACATGCTGATCTCCTCTTATGATTTCCTGAATTGAGCGTCAGCCGGTTCATATCACCCCACCGGCGGAATTACAATCACCTGCTCATGCGGCCAGCTGTTGTCATCACACTTCTTGCACGCTGGGTGCAGCAAAATATATTGAGGTTTGGGCTGGTTTATACTAACATATTAACGATAAGCCATCTCAAAATTAGCAGTTCATTTTGGAAGACAGAGAAAAAAGTTCCAAAGGTGCTGGAAAGTTAGAAGTGCCTAAAGTGACTAAAATGAGCTAAAATGCGTAAATTTGAGGAATTCTGTCATATTTATCATAAAAGATGGAGCGCAGCGAGACCCTAATTTTAGGCATTTTAGATCATTTTTAATTTTAGCTCATTTGGTGTTGTAAGAACTTTTTTTAGATTTAAAACTGTACCATCGGGTGTTAAATGCATTCTTGAGATGGCGTCTGATCCATACATGCGTCAGATGGTCCGGATGACAAAAATGATAACCGAGGTTTAGAAGGATGGCTGAAGATAACGGGAAAGATAAAGAGACAGGCAATCAATCTGAAATCGATAGCGGGGCTTCCCCTGAAGAAGATATTCAGGAAAAAGAACAACCCAAGGAAATCGTCGAAAATGCCGCAAAACATGACAGCGACGATTCTGCGATACCCCCCCAGGATGAATTGGCCAACCCAAAAGACCCCCGGATTGAAGAGGCATCTGAATCTTCTGAAGCCGCAATGAAGATACCTGAAGAAATGCAGACAGTGGAAGACTTCGATCTGAATTTACTGCTGGATATTCCGCTGGAAATAACCGTCGAACTGGGAAGAACCAGTATTCAGATTCAGGAATTGCTCGAGCTCGGGCCCGGCTCAGCGGTGACGCTTTCAAAACTTGAGGGGGAACCGGTTGACATTCTGGCAAACGAAAAATTGATCGCCAGGGGAGAGGTTGTCTTACAGAACAAAAAATACGGCATTCGCATCACTGAAATCACCAGCCGCATGAATCGCATCAAAAGCCTGCACTAAATCCCATCCTAAAGGGTTGTGCCCGTTGGCCCGTTTTTGATCCCTCCTCCATGCCGCCTATAATTCCTTGACACCGCACGCCATAAACCGTAATAGGTCAACGAGCTAGCCAGAATCGAGTGCATACGAACGGAGGAACCATGCCGAAAAATCAATTGCTTTATTTATCGAAAGCAGACGTTGAGGCCATCGGCGTGACGATGGCCGAAATTGTTGAATCTTTGGCGGTCACCTTTCGCGCCAAAGGCGAGGGCCGCACGGAGATGCCGCCCAAACCGGGCATTCACCCCGGCGGCGGTGACAGTTTCATCCATGCCATGCCGGCCTATATTCCCGATTTGAAATCAGCAGGGATCAAATGGGTTGCTGCGTTTCCAGAAAACCCCAAAAAAGGTCTGCCTTACATTACCGGACTGTTGATTTTCAATGATGTCGCAACGGGATTGCCGCTTGCGGTAATGGATGGCGTCTGGATGACGGCCATGCGCACCGGTGCGGCCACAGCGCTTTCCGCACGCTATCTGGCGCGCCCGGAATCATCAGTGGTCGGTGTGCTGGGCTGCGGTGTACAGGGGCGCAGCAACGTGGAGGCTTTGAATGTATTGTTTCCCGTAAAGGAAGTCAGGGCCTATGATGTAAAAGCAGAATCGGTTCAGCAATATGCAGCTGAAATCAGCAGCCGGTTGGATTTGGAGGTCATACCCGCTGAGACACCCAGGGAAGCGGTGAGCGGCTGCGATATTGTGGTAACCGCCGGTCCGATGTTAAAAAAGCCCCATGCAACGATCCAGGCCGGCTGGCTGGATGAAGGCGCTTTTGCTTCGCTGGTGGACTTTGATTCCTACTGGCATGCGGATGCCATGGCGCAAGTATCCAAATTCTGCACTGACGATACCCCTCAGTTTCAGCGGTACCGGCAAATGGGCTATTTTCGAAAAATCCCGGACCTTTACGCCGATCTGGGTGAACTGGTCAGCGGTCAAAAATCCGGCCGCCAAACGCCGGAGGAGCGAACCATGACCGCCAATCTCGGCCTGGCCCTGGATGATATGACCGTCGCCCCCCTTTTGTATGAGCGCGCGGTGGAGAAAGGCATCGGTACGTGGTTGCCGCTCTGAGGTTCAAAGGTTCAGGGTTCTGCGTTCAGGGTTGTAGCGCTTTTGAACCTCTGAACCTTTGAACGTTGAACCTTTGAACCCGATGGCGGATACCTGATCAAGGTAGCTTTGTTTAGATGAGTTTGGGAGGACAATTCGCATGAAAACGTATGACATTATTATCATCGGTGGCGGCATTATGGGCAGCGCAACCGCCTATTATTTGATGAAAGCCGACCCGACGCTCAACGTTGCCGTGATCGAACGCGACGCCGCCTACACCCAGGCCTCAACCACTCTTTCGATGGCCAATGTGCGTATCCAGTTCAGTTTAAAAGAAAACGTTCAGATTTCTCTCTATACCCAGCAGGTTTTAAAAAACTTTGAAGAAGATATGGCCGTAGAGGACCAGAAACCCAAAATTTATTACCGCCAGGAAGGAAATTTATTTCTGGTGGACGCCGCCGAAGAAGCTGCCGCCAGACGGGCGTTTGATATGCAAAAAGACCTGGGCTGTCAGGTGCAATGGTGGTCGCCGCAAACAATCAGAGAGCATTGCCCGCTGTATGAACCTGAAGGATTTATCGGCGGAACCTTTAGCCCGGATGACGGCTATATTGATGCCTATGCCGTTCTGATGGGCTACAAAGCCAAGTCCCGTTCGCTGGGTGCAACCTATATTCAGGATGAGGTTGTCGCGATTAAAAAGACCCAAAAGAATGTCGCCGGAGCGGAGCTGGCAGCACACGGGCAACTGAGTGCGGCCTTTGTGGTCAACTGCGCCGGAGCATGGGCCGCCGGCGTGGCCAAAACGGCAGGGGTTAAGCTTCCGGTGGTCCCGACCAAGCGCCAGGTGTTTGCGCTGGATACGGCCGTAAAACCGACTGACCCGCTGCCGTTGACCATCTTGCCGTCCGGGTTGTATTTTCGCAGCGAAACCGGCGGATTGATCCTGCTGGGTAAATCTTTGCAGGAAGATCCGGTCGGATTTGAGTTCACCTGGGACGATAAACGGTTTGTTGAACTTCTGTGGCCCGAATTAGCCGAATTTGTCCCGGCCTTCGACCGGCTGAAGCTGGTGCGCGGCTGGGCCGGGCTTTACGCGGTCAATACCCTGGACGGCAACGCCATTCTCGGACAGTGGCCGGAGCTCAACGGGTTGTACCTGGCCAACGGCTTTTCCGGTCACGGCCTGCAGCAGGGACCCGCGGTCGGCCGCTATTTGAGCGAACTTATTCTGCAAACTCCTCTAACGCTGGACCTTTCCATTTTTTCCCCGCAACGCATTCTTGACAACCGGGCATTGAGCGAAAATGGGCTGGTTTAACATTTTGTGTACATTAGCTCTTGACTAATGCTCAAATGTTGTTTAAATAAGCGCCAAACCTTTTGAAGCGCAATCACCAACTAAATCTTATTTAGCATTGTTTTCAGCCGGTTAGCAAACCGGCAAAAAAAAGCGCTAATGGTTGTTTGACATTTTAAGCCGTTGAGATTATAGGATTATAATTCCAGACAGAATTACAGCTGCTGAAAGGAGGTGATACACTTCGGCAATGCCGCGACGGATGTACAGAAATCACAACGTATCAAACGTTAATCATAAGAAAGGAGATCCAAAATGAACCGAAAGCTTATTATGGTGTTGACACTAGTATTTGTGATCGCTTTCGCCTTTGGCGTGCAGGCGGAGGTGAAAGATCCCATCGGAGTCGTCGAGCTGCGCCCCGGTGAGCCGATCCACATTGCCTATTGGTTCGTCATTTCAGGTCCCAATACGTCCCTGGGCACCGATACGGTGCGTGGGGTTGAAATTGCGGTGGACACATTCGGCGGCTCAATCAAAGGCTTCCCGATCAAGATTTCGGGTCAGGATTCCGGCTGCAGCGCCGAAGGCGGCCAGGCCGCGGCAACCCGGCTGGCGGCCGACCCGACCATTGTCGCGGCCATCGGTTCCAACTGCTCGAGCGAGGCCAAGCCACCCCGAACGCAGTGACGGTTACTCGGGCTATTTACGCACCTGCCACAACGACAAGGTCCAGGGTGCAATTGCGGCTAATTTTGCCTTTAGAGAAAAGGGCCTCAAAACAGCGGCCACCGTTCATGACGGCAGTGTCTACGCCGAACAGCTGGCCCAGGTGTTTGCCAGGACCTTCAAAGAATTGGGCGGCGAAATTACGGCCATGCCGACATGCGCCCGGTTTTGACCAAGATCGCCACCGGCAAGCCGCAGATCATCTACTATCCGATCTTTATTGCCGAAGGCGGATTTATTACGCGTCAGGCCAAAGAAGTGTCCGGTCTGGAGAAGGTGATGCTGATGGGCGCTGACGGCATGTTCTCGCCGGATTTCTACAAAGCGGCCGGTACTGCCGCCGTGGGGATGTTCCATTCCAGCCCGGATTTTTCGGCTTTTGCGGGGGGCTATCAAACGTTTCTGACGGCACATAAGAAAAAATACGGTGAAGCTCCCATCGCGCCGTTCCACGCCCATGCCTATGACGCCACCATGATGATCTTGACTGCGATCGACAAAGTGGCCGTCAAAGAGGGCGGGAATCTGTATATCGGCCGCAAAGCGCTGCGGGATGCCCTGTACGCCACCTCACAGATGAAGGGGCTGACCGGCACCATCACCTGTGACCAGTACGGCGACTGCGCCGATCCGAAAATCGCGGTCTATCAGACCGCGGCAGAAAACGTGAAGAAACTGGAGATGCCGAGCAAGCCTTACTGGAAACCTTATTAATTTTAATCGATCAAAGCCGGCTTCTATCGAAGCCGGCTTTTTCGCTTTTTCTTTAATGCTGCATGAGAACCGGATATAGGAATGATACCCGGCTCTCCCTGCAAAATAGGGTATCCTCCCCAACCGTTTGCCGCACGTCAACGCTGGCAACATTTCGCGCTGCGGGAAACCGCAAGTTTATTATACGGCAAACCTCAGGCTCGCAAGGATTAAGAAGGACAAGGACTATGCTGCAACGTATTCGCGAACGGATATCACCCACCGACGTGGTGATGTGGCTAATCGGCGGCGGGCTGCTGTTCCTGGTCGTCTGGGGCTCGATCGCCACCCTGATCAAAGGGACCTATACCGCCAGACACTGGATCGATTTCGTCATCTTCGGCCTGGCCCAGGGCAGTGTGTATGCGCTGATCGCCACCGGTTATACCATGGTTTACGGCGTGTTGCG
>WOR8_10003834_pt1 | contig 14666 bp, 11 predicted proteins | sample DeeMarSeWOR38_10_FD_19890 | JGI IMG/M metagenome (IMG submission 19890) | reverse complement strand
ATCTGAACCTATTGAAAGAAAACTTCCTTTCCGATCCGTTCTTATACCGAAACCTGTTTTTCCCACCGCAAAATCCAATAATTTAGAACGTTGTTACCCTGAATTAGCCAAGGAGGCAGCATATGTTTAAAAACCTGTTATCAGCCACAGATTTGATTGAGACATATGATCCTCCGGTAATCGCAGCATTTGATCTCGCAAAGCAAAACCATGCCAACCTGCAGGTGCTGCATGTATTGGAGTCGGCATCATCGCAGAGCAGAAATTTGGTGAAACACTTTAAAACAGGAAAAGAAATTGAGTGTAATGATACCTATGAACAAGAAGTAAAAGAGGAAATAGAAAAAACCTATACCAATTACTTCAAATCCTATCGGAATATTTCTATCCGAGTCACATGCGGGTACCCGTTTGAAGAGATATCACATTGGGCTGAAGAGATAAGGGCTGATCTGATTGTTATCGGACCCCATTCAAGCAGAGCAGCCGACCAAGGTGTAGTGAGGGTAAAGGGTAAAATCGGGAGCACAGCTGAAGGCGTCATCACGAATGAGTGTTGTCCGGTCATGATTGTGAATACCCATCTGATAGATCAGAAGCTGCAGTTTAAAAAAATTATGGTCAGCATTGATTTTTCCAACTCATGTGTTTGTGCGTTGCGCTTTGCTGTTAAATTGGCTCAATTTTATGATTCACGTATATGCGCGTATCACATGTTGCCGGTACCACCCTGCAGCCAGTACACTCAAGCAATGTACGCAGCAGCTATAAAAATTGCTGAAGAGAAGCTTGAAACTATTTGCAATGATATTCCCACTGGTATAGCTTACGAATGTAACGTATGGGGAGGAGTTCATCCTCATTTTGAAATTTTAAAATGTGCTTCATCTAAAACGGCGCAGGCCATTGTGATGGGTTCCCATACCAAAGAACAAAACGGGAAATGGTACGTGGGAAGTACCGTGGAGCGCGTGAGTTATCGAGCTAGGTGTCCGGTGATTGTCATCACCGATCCTAAGGTGTTGTTCTGATTCTGCGATAGGGCGCAGCTTTGAAAATGGAACAGGGGACGATCACTGATTACTACAAATTCCGGAGGTCTACGTTTTCTTTTCGCTTCAACGCCTAGAAAAAGCATATCCGGTTTCTGTTGGGTGGGGGATAGAATCTTGCAAAAAATGAGACAACCCGTGGTCATCATTGGTATCGGTGAATTAGGAGGCGTTTTTGCAAAAGCATTTTTACGTGCCGGGTATCCGGTCTATCCGGTGACGCGCAACATGAATATTTCTGAAGAAGCGAACACATTGCCGACACCCGAAACGGTCCTTGTGGCTGTGGCTGAAAAAGATTTTAACGAGGTTATAACACGCATTCCGGATCAATGGCGACCGTATGTGGGCCTCCTTCAAAATGAACTGCTTCCTCGCGACTGGACGTCTCACAATATTGTCAATCCGACCGTGATATCCGTTTGGTTTGAGAAGAAGAAAGGCATGGACTGCAAGGTGCTCATTCCCTCCAGGGTTTATGGGCCAAGATCAAAGGTGATCGCGGATTCATTGGCAGGCATTGATATCCCCTGTAATATATTGTCCAGTGAAGATGACCTTCTTTATGAGCTGGTGTTGAAAAATGTCTTTGTGTTTACCATCAACATTGCGGGACTAGCCCTGGAAGAGGGCGCGACCACCGAAACGCTGTGGATAAAACACAACGAACTGGCCCGGGGAATCGCCGATGAGGTTATCACTGTTCAGGAGCGGTTAACCGGGGCGACCTTTCAAAGAGAGCGTCTCATTGACGGATTCATAGAGGGGATTACCGGTGACCCCGACCACAAATGCAAAGGACGCTCCGCAGCGGGACGGCTTGCACGTATGCTTGCCATTGCGGATGAAACCGGCTTGGATTTGCCCAGGATAAGAGGGATTAAATCGCGCATTAAACCATAGCGATCGTTGTCTTCATTTGGATTTATGTTTTACCATTTTGGCTTTCGTTATATTCTCTTCCGCACTTTTATTTTCAGGATCGATTTCCAAAACCTTTTTCCACTGCGATATCGCATGGTCTAATTTTCCTTGCATGGCATAGGCAACCCCGAGGTTGTTGCGGGCTTCGAAATCCTCGGGTTGCAGCTCAACTACCTTTTTATAATGCGCTATGGCATCATCCAACGCGCCTTTTTTATGATAGATATTCGCCAGGTTAAAATGGGCATCAGCGTATTGAGGATAAATCTCGATTGCTTTTTCATAATAGTGAACGGCCTCCTCCATTGCGCCTTGATTTTCATAAACAACCCCGAGATTGTGATATGCCTTGTAGTCTCGCGGATTAATTTCTATTGTTTTTTCATATGCCTGTATAGCTTCATTAAATTTTTTTTGCTCTTGAAAAGCACGCCCCAGATTTCCATGGGCGATTGCACTGCCGGGTGACGTTAAAATTGTTTTGGACCACAGCGTCATGCCGTCCTTCCAATCACGGTTACGCGAAATAGTCGTGATTGCGTAAACACTTAAGATCAACATGACGACAATTGGTGTGGCTAGCGTTGCCGCAGTTGGCTTACGGACTATACGTACGACCAGTGCATCAATGACTACCGGAATAAGCATACAGAATCCGATTATAGGGATATATACGAAGCGTTCGGCATAGGGGTGGAAAATTTCGATTAAATTGTAGACCGGAAAAAGGGTAATCAAAAACCACCAGATACCGAAAGACATAACCTTTGACCGCTTGTAAAAATAAAAACTGAAGACGATCAGAGCGGATACCGCGGTGAAACCAACTAGATTCGTAAGTTCGAAAAAGCCTTGAGGGTAGAAAAAGACGTGAGCAGCGCTTAAATTGAAAGGTGCAAATGCCAGCTTTATAAAACTGAAAATGTGTGAGGGCAAAAACACGATTCTGTCAAACAGACTGCCATAGTGGGATTCAGTCGAGCCCTTGGCCTCGTAGAAAACAGAAAAACGCAGCACCAAATAAACCAGACTGATAATGATATAGCCGCTATAAAAAAAGCCTTTTTTCCTGATAGTGCGCAAAATTCGCCCTATAGTCAGTGAATTTTCGCCTTCACCCCTGAAGGCAATGTCGTAGAGGAAGACGATTCCCGGCAGGGTTATGGCCATTTCCTTGGAAAGCAACCCAAGGAAGTAACAAATCAAAGACAAAATGTAGGCCGCGATTGCAACCTGGTTATGGGTTGTTTTAACATAGAGAATTAAGGACAGTAGGTAGAATAATGCAGCTAAGAGATCTTCGTTGAATGAAATGCAATCAACGGCCTCGGTCAGAGCCGGGTGGCACGCAAAAAGAAGCCCCGCCAGCAGTGCGTGCGATTTGTTAGGAAGAACCCGAAAACACAACAGATACACCAAGCACGCATTTGCAATATGAATCAGAACGCTGACAAGGTGAAAATAGAAGGGATTTAATCCCGCGAATGCAAAGATGAGATAGTAGGACAGCGTGGCAATCGGGCGGTAGCCGGCTTCACCGCCGGCTATTTTATAATAAGACCCGGTAAATAGGGAGGGTAAATTTTTTAACGGATTTCTGATGTACTTATTTTCAACGATGACTACCAAATCATCATATACAAACCCATTGGACAAAGAGTTTGTGTAAACAACCACGCTGACGATAACCAAGATGATGATCGGCGGCCAACGTTTCCGGGTGAACGCGGATCCCGGCTCAGCCGAGCGGTTCGACGTCGCTTCTTTTTGAGACTGTTGTTTCGAATTCATCATTCAACCAATTATCATGGGACACGCGCTAGATCAACGAGGGATCGAATCCGATTTCGAAAAGTTTTTGATAACGGCAGGCCGCTGATGGTAAGATACTCTGTTGACACACCTTGACGTGCTTGGCCTTTGACATCATATTAGTTTTTCGCGGTGATACGGAAAGCGCGGGTTATGAATAGCGGCTCACCATCAATGCCGATTAAAAAACCCTGCCCGGCTTTGCGTACATGATTGACCATTGATGTCTAAACAACAACGAACTCACTGGTAAGTATGGAAGTGACAGCCCTCGGAGGTATCTGGCGTTTAACCATTAATGAGATGGAGAACACGGACTTATGCTAGATGAATGGATAAATGTTATTCAACACATGACATATGGGATTTATGTTTTGACGACATCGTTTAGGGAAGAAATCAACGGCATGATCGCATCGTGGGTTTCTCAAGTATCCTACGATCCACCATTGATCATGGCAGCCATACATCCCCATCGTTATTCCCATCGTCTCATCGAGCAAAGCGGCTGTTTCGCTCTGCATATTATCCAGCGACAGCAATCGCAGTTTTTGACTCGGTTCAAGGATCCCGACCCCAAATCCAAGTTTTTGTCCATTCAATGGACGCCGGGTAAAACCGGGTGTCCGATTCTAAAGGATTGTATGGCGTATTTGGAATGTGAGGTAAATGCCAGCTATGCTCCCGGAAATCATACCCTCTTTATCGGAAAAATCGTCAATGCCCATCTGAAAACCGAGGGTAAACCTTTTAGCTCAATGGATTACAAGGGCGTATATTTGGGCAAATCATGAGCTAGGCCGGCCAAATCTGATGAACTTCCAATTCGATAAAATCGTCGAGCAACTGGGCAGCGTTGTTCTGGGAAAAGAGGACCAAATTCGTTTGGCCCTGACGTGTTTGCTGGCCAGAGGACATCTGCTAATTGAAGACATCCCGGGAATTGGTAAGACAACTCTGGCCAAGGTACTATCCAAATGCCTGGGTTTGTATTTCCGTCGTATTCAATGCACCAGTGATATGCTTCCCGGTGACATACTGGGAGTTTCGGTGTTCGAACATAAGAGCAGTTCGTTTGTTTTCCATCCGGGTCCTATTTTTTCTCAAGTTCTGCTGGCCGATGAAATCAATCGGGCAACCCCTAAAACTCAGAGCGCATTGCTGGAAGCTATGGAAGAGCGGCAAGTCACGGTGGAAGGCAACACCAGGGCCTTGGATGCCCCTTTTTTCGTCATCGCTACCCAGAATCCAATCGAACAGTTCGGGACCTTTCCACTGCCGGAGAGCCAGCTGGATCGTTTTTTAATGCGCATCGATCTTGGCTATCCGAATCGTTCTGCAGAGAAAATACTTCTGAAACAGGGAAAAACGAAAAAGGTTCTGGCAGACCTGCAACCGAAGCTGACCAGCAAGGATGTATTGATGTTCCAGGAACAGGTTGCCGAGGTACACGTATCCGACGCCCTGCTTGAATATGTGCAGGATCTCCTGGATTTTTCACGCAACTCAGCCCATTTTCATGTCGGCCTTTCACCCCGCGCCGGTCTCAATTTATTGATGGCCTCTAAATCCCGGGCGTTTCTTGAGGGAAGAGATTATGTTTTGCCGGAGGATTTGCAAAACGTGTTACCGTGGGTTGTCGGCCACCGCTTGCGTTCAAAAGACGGCGGAATTGAAATACCCATGGACCGTCTAAAATCAATTTTACTGACAGTTCCGGTACCCTAAATGGCCGATATAGGGTTTTAAAAAAACTACATCCTAAACGACTTGGAACAAAATGAGCAGTTATCAGGTATTGCGATATCGGTTACCAATTCAATGCAAATAAAGCATACTAGTTAATATTTTTAAATAGTTGTATATTTTTGAGATCAACTATGCCCAGTGATCGCCTGCCAGTCCAGCTGCCGCTTACGATACAAAGACGTCATTTTCAGATGCGACCGACCCGTTATGGCGTTGTTTTTATGTTGCTGGTGCTGGCAATGTTTGTAGGTTCCGTCAATTACAACAGCAATCTGGGGTTTTTGCTAACCTTTTTGCTCGGCAGCATGGCCTTTATATCTCTGGTTCATACCTGCAAAAACATTCATGGTTTGACAATCCTGTCCATTAATTCCAGACCGGTATTTGCAGGCGGGCAAGCGAAATTTGAGTTCTTCGTGCAACGTGGTGGTAAAAGGCACCTGCAAATAGGATTCGGATTTAATAGAGGCAAGGCCACATATTGTGATATTGCCGAGGGTCATAACCAACAGGTTGACGTATACGCCTCGGCGACCTCAAGAGGGGTCTTGAGACCGGGACCCCTGATCGTCTTCTGCACTTATCCTCTCGGGTTTTTCAGTGTCCGCGCCAATCTCGATCTAAATCTGGAATGTATGGTCTATCCGAAACCGAAGTTTACCAAATTCAACACTGTCGCCGAATCTAGGTCGAGGGTCCATGAAGGTGGCGGCAGCGGTTCCGGAGTGGATGATTTTATGGGACTCCGGCTTTACAGCCCAGGAGACCCCCTGCAACGAATATCCTGGCGCGCGTCGTCCAGGGGGCAGGGACTCTTCGTCAAAGACTTTAATGGAAAATACGGGTCCTCCGTATACCTGGATTGGCATTCCTTCAAGGAATCCGATGTTGAACGCAAGTTGTCAATGCTTTGCTACATGATTCTCACCGCCCACCTCAACAACGTGATATATGGCATGAAATTGCCCGGTAAAACAATTGAACCGGATCGAGGGGATTACCATCGAATCCGCTGTTTGAAAGCATTGGCGCTCTTCTAATTTAGAGAAATGGTTGCCTCAAAAAACATAGCACTGCTTCTCGCAGCCCTTGGTATTACACTCGTACCCCACATTCCACGACTTCCGTTGTGGGTAGTGATATGGTGTGTCGTCTGCTGGGGCTATATTTTAGCGGCTGTTAAGTATGGTTTCTCTCGCCCCAACCGATCTGTACGTTTGATTTTAACGATTGGGGGGGTCTGTGTTGTTCTACTGAGTTCCGGTTTCAGTTTGGATAAAAATTCAAGTTTAGCGTTGCTGTGGATAATGGCAACGATCAAACCCATGGAAATTCGCGCCTACCGGGATGAGATGGTGACAATTTTTCTGACCTACTTTCTGGCCGTCTCATCGCTCTTTTTTACCAGCGGTTTATCCGGGACGCTGTATATGGCATTATCCATTTGTGTGACGACCTTGGTATTGATCCACATTCATCATCCTCCGGGTAAAATCAAGGACAAACTCGCGCTGTCCGTATCCCTGATGTTGAAGGCACTGCCACTAACGGTGATCCTTTTTATTGCGTTTCCCAGAGTACAGGGGAGTTTGTGGGGTATCCAAAGCTCTGCAGATGCTGTTGTCGGATTTACAGAGCACCTGTCGCCGGGCTCAGTAGCTCGCCTGGTTCGCAGCAACGACATTGCTTTTCGTGCAGAGTTTCAGGACAGTATCCCTGGGTTGGATCAGCTTTACTGGCGGGGACTCGTATTTTGGTACTTTGACGGCCGTGTATGGCAAGGCAGTAATAATACCCTTAAAATCAAATTGCCGATCAAGGGTCGCAATACTTTGGACTATACAATTACACTGGAACCCCACAACAGTCGGTGGTTGTTTGCATTGGATCTGCCGTATGAATCCGATCCGCGGGCTCTCATTTTGTCTGATTACACATTAACGAGCCGCTGGAATGTGAGACGACGGTTTCAGTACCGTGTAAAATCCTTGACCTCATACAATACAGGACAGCTGTGGAAATGGGAAGCTTTTGGATTTCAAATTCCGCAAGACACCAATCCGGAAGCAGCCTTGTTGGCCCAAAAATGGCGAACCGGATCTCAACGCCCGGAACACGTCATTCATGCCGCGCTTCGGTTTTTCAAGGAAAATAAGTTTGCCTACACCCTGAATCCACCCGCACTCGGGGACCGACCCATTGATGATTTTCTTTTCAGGACCCGCAAGGGGTATTGCGAACACTATGCCTCCGCGTTTGCATTTCTTATGCGCGCCGCCAATATTCCGGCTCGAATCGTGGCCGGATATTTGGGTGGAGAACTGAATCCATACGGAAATTATCTCATTGTTCGTCAAGCGGATGCCCATGTTTGGGTAGAAGTTTGGCTGCCGGGGAAAGGATGGGTTCGCGTGGATCCCACAGCGGTGGTGGCGCCGGAGAGAGTTGAGCAGGGGACAGCGGCAGCATTGCCACCCGATGAGCGCGCGGTCATAAAAGCTTTCCCTGAATTTGGACCATTTTCAAAATATTGGATTCATCTTCGGTTTGGCTGGGACGCGATCAGTAATCAGTGGAATCGATGGGTGCTGGGCTTTTCAAATTACAAACAGAAAAGGTTTTTTGCCAAAATCGGTGTTGACGCCGAAACTCGATCGGGTTTCGTAAAAGTCGGTTCTTTGAGCCTGACTTTATTGGGTTTGATCACCATGGCGTATTTTAGAGGAATTTTCAAGAGATCTAAAGCCAAAGCGGATACTGTCCAACAAGCTTATTTGGAATTCTGTGCAAAGCTGGAGCAAATCGGCTTAGTCCGGGAACCTTACCAGGGGCCGACCGATTATGCGAAGACAGTATTGGCGGTACGCCGCGACTTGAAAGGGCGGGTTTTAGAAATCATTCACCTGTATGTGCGTCTACGTTACACAAGAGGTGGGAACAAAGAAGACCAGAACACACTGAAAATCCTGGTAAAGCAATTTAAACCTTGATGCTCAGTGCGTCATTTGGGCACTGCAGGATACAGGCACCGCAGTTGAAACATTTTTTCGGATTTTCCAAGGTTAGCCTTTTGTCTGCGGGCAAGATCTCGTATACTCCCTTTGGACAAACATGCATGCATGTTAGGCAGTCCGTACAGACTAACGCATCATGCTGAATTGTTCCTATTTTGTTCGGATGGGCGGAAAAAAAGGTGCCGATGGATTTCACGCCCAGCTTGTGCATCAGTGATTCGGCTTCTGAGATGTTTCCTCCTACCGTGCCTTTTAGATCAAAGCCCAGCCACAATGTGAACAGGGTAGCTGCGCTCATCCATCCCCAGCAAGCCCACCACGGCCTCCGAAGCCCAGCACCGGTGTAAATTCCAATCGCCAATACCTCCAGAAAAGCCAAGACGCCGGCTTTTAACCATCCGCTATTCCCCGGAAGAACGGGATAACCGGCGTATAAAACAATGCCGGCACCCCAGAATAATGCACTTGCGAACAGCATCCAGATTGGGTTTAGCAGTCCGATAATAAAGGCCATAATTGCCCACAGAAGGGCATTCATTGAAAAAAGCATTTCCAACCGAAATGATAGTGAATACCTTATGCGGCACTGACTTGGAGTTTTATGAAATGCTTGGGCTACAAATGACGGTATGTGTCTGGCTTGGACGGGCCCAAAGAATGCTTTCCAGCCGGTTAGAGCTTCCAATAATTGTCGATCAACGCCCGGTGCACAAAGCTGGGGCAAAATCATTCGGCGGTGGGAGACCCTCTCGTCAATTCGACTGGTCTTCATCCCGGTTATAATGCTGTGAACCGTCATATCGCCGCCGGAGGCTGCACACCAAACGTTAATGCCATGCGTGGGGGCAACCAACAGCCACGCATCCATGTCCGCTAACGATTTTTCGACCCGACGCACAGTCAAGTGAAAATTGCCGGTGACAATCACTGGTGCTTCCGTTCCCGGCTGGCCGATCTTTCTGAGGCCGGGTTCCACCGGATTCGGAAACCATCGGCCTATAAAATCCCATAAAAACTTGGTGACAGAAATATCGTCATCCGGAGTCAACATCTGCTCCTGAGCTGCGATTGGAAAGACGTTCTGCTTGGGTTTTTTTGCCGATAGAACCGCAAAGCTATCGAGCAGAGTCCGTTTTTCATCAATAACCTCAAAGCCGCATCGGGTCACCTCTGCGTAAAGATCAGAAACGGCTTTTGTGGCCGTCTGCGCAACAATATAGGTAATAACCGCTAACGGAAACCGGACCAAATGATACAGCAACTTTTTTACTTGCGACCGTGGCCTGACTTCATCAGCCAGCACAAGCACCCCAGTCGGTTTCAGCAGCCGGGCAAACTCGCTTAAGGCCCATTTTCGTTCTTCTGCATACAACTCGGAAAACACGAGCGTAGACGTAATCACGTCAAAGGAGTTATCCGCAAAAAGCGTGTCCAGCTCGGTAACACCTGCGTGATAAAATGCTCCTTTTATATCCTCTGATTGGAGACGCTGGCGCGCAATAGACAGCATGTCGCCGGATATATCCACTCCCGTGACCGTTGCACCGGCTCGGGCGGAGTGGGCCAGTAGCTCTCCGGTGCCGCAGCCCACATCCAGCATCCGGACGCCCGGCGTCACCCAGGAACCAACGATTTCCTCTTTCACTTTTTTGGCGTGCCCAGCGGTGAGAATGCTGATTCCTCTATCGTAGCGAGACGGGCGAGTTTCAAGGATTTTCATGAAGATATAGGAAAACATTTTATGTCAACCAGCGCTTTCGCCGTTTGTAGTGTTTGACGTCTCGGTAGCTTTTCTTTTTGCCCACTTCCGTCAGACCGAGATAAAATTCTTTCACATCGGCATTTTCTTTGATCTTTTCGACCGTGTCGTCCAAAACGATCCTGCCGTTCTCCATGACATATCCATGATCGGCAATGCTCAGGGCCAAGCGGGCATTTTGTTCAACCAGGAGAATGCTAACCCTTTCCTCCTGATTGATGCGCCTGATAATTTCAAAAATCTCAGCCACCAGCAGGGGGGAAAGACCCATGGACGGCTCATCCATCAGTAGCAGTTTTGGCGACGCCATCAATCCTCTGCCGATCACCAGCATTTGCTGTTCACCGCCGCTGATATAGCCGGCAAGCACTTTGCGGCGTTGATAAAGCCTGGGAAAATACTCATAGACCATCTGCAGATCTTGCTTTAGCCTGGTTTTATTTTTGACTGTGTGGCCGCCGGCAATCAAATTTTCATCAACCGTTAAATCCTCAAAGACCCGCCGGCCTTCCATGACCTGGAAGATGCCCATGCGGACAAGTTCTTCCGGATAAAGTCGGTCTATTCGTTTGCCCATGAAGCGAATCTGACCATCGGTGACTTCGCCGTTTTCTGATTTTAGAAGGCCGGAAATGGCCTTAAGTGTGGTGGTTTTACCGGCGCCGTTATTCCCCAAAATCGTTACAATTCGGCCTTCATCAACCTTTAAAGACATGCCTTTCAGGACTAAGATGACATTGTGATAAATGACTTCGATGTTGTTGACTTCCAGCAATGGTTGCATAGGTTCTTCTAGATTTAATCGAGCAAAAAAACTCGATAAAGTGTCAGTAGATCGTTGTCAGTGGTCCGTTGTATAGTCCAATGAATGTTTTCGAGCATTGCGGCCCTTGATCAATATTGTGAGCCGTGTTCATCCATTGTAACCTTTGAACCTTAAACCGTGAACTTGGAACCGATCGGTTTAGGTTTTATGTGTCTACGTCGTTAACCAACATCCGCATTCGAGTCAATTCAACAAGCCCCTGAGTTAAAAAAAACTACAGCCGTCACGGGCCAGCGACTTGTGCACAGAAACAGAGACCATGCTCACGCATCCAGCCGCGAGTACGTTTTATCCTCCTCGCCCAGATAGGCTTTGATCACGTGGTCGTTGTGGCGGATTTTTTCGGGGATGTCTTCAGCGATTTTCCGGCCAAAGTCCAGAACGCACACCCGATCTGAAATATCCATGACCACTCCCATATCGTGTTCGATTAGAATAATCGTTACATCCCATTCCTCGTTGATATCGAGCACGAATCGAGCGATATCTTCGGTCTCCTCCAGATTCATCCCGGCGCACGGTTCGTCCAGAAGAAGGATTTTGGGGCGCATGGCTAATGCCCGAGCGATCTCTACCCTTTTTTGAAGACCGTAGGGTAGCGTGTGAACGGTTTTCTTGCGGATGGCTTCGATTTCCAGAAGGTCGATAATCTTCTCTTCGATGTGCTTGCGAAACTGCATTTCTTCTCTGCGCGTCTTGCCGAAGTAAATTCCACCGGAAAAGATACCGGATTTCAGATGGACGTGGCCGCCCAGCTTAATATTGTCCAAGACCGTCATGTGCGCAAAAAGCTCAACGTTTTGAAATGTCCGAGCAATACCCAGGCTTGCGATCTGATGAGCCTTTAGATGGGTAATATCCCGTCCTTCAAAAAAAATCTTTCCTCGTTCCGGCTGATAAAAACTGTTAATGCAGTTCAACAGGCAGGTCTTACCGGCACCGTTGGGGCCGATAATTGAAAAGATTTCACTTTTTTTGACTCCCGCCGTCACCCCCGATAAGGCGTTTAATCCTCCAAAGCTCAGATGGATGTCTTCAAATTGCAGCTGGTAGGGTTGCATTTCACTCATAAAACGACTTCTTTGAAAATAGACATTATGGGATTGATGGCGCTAAACATCCACGCGTTTGACCGTTACCCTGGTTTTCATGCGATACGCCGTTCCGTCCTGGTAGCGGATATCCGCTTCAATATCGAGTTCCTCCTGATCGCCGTAAAGGGCATCAACAAGCTCTTTGTAGCGTTGAAGGACAAATTTGCGCCGGACTTTTCGGGTGCGGGTTAACTCTTCATCGTCGGCATCGAGTTCTTTGTATAACAGAACAAATTTTTTAACTTTGGCCACTTTGGGCAGGGTCTGGTTGGTTTTGAGCACTTCGTTGGCAATTAAATCGTAAACTTCTCGTTTCTGAGACAAATCGGTGAACGTGGTGTACGGAATTTGATTGTTTTCCGCCCATTTACCTACATTGCCGGCATCAACCGAGATCATCGCCGCGATGTAGGGCTTCTCCTGGCCGATGATTACGGCATCCATAATAAACGGTGAAAATTTCAGCTTATTTTCGATCAGTTGAGGCGAAAACCGGCTGCCATCCGAAAGCTTCATGACATCGGCCATGCGGTCGATGATCACCACATGGCCGTCATCGTCGATGATCGCGGCATCACCGGAGTAAAACCAGCCGTCTTTGATGGCCTGTTGCGTGGCCTCCGGATTTTTATAGTAGCCCTTGAAGACCATATCGCCCTTGGTCAACAACTCGCCGGTGTCGGTGGTCTTGACGTCAACTTCCGGCAGGGGAACACCAACGGTTTCGAGGCGGATATCATCGGTGCGGTGAATGATGGTGGCTGCCGTGGTCTCAGTCGCTCCGTAGGCTTGCTTGATTTTGACTCCCAGAGCGAGAAACATTTTGAAAATTTCCGGTCCCAAAGGCGCACCGCCGGTATAGGCATGACGTAAATGGGTCAGCCCAAAGAAATTGTTGAGCGATCGGAAGAGCATGAAATAGGCTATCCAATTCAGCAATCGCCATCCGATTGGTGGCCGCTTCTTTTCCAGGATAAAGTCGGCCATGCGGTAGCCGACCGGTAAAAAGGTCTGATAGACAAATCGTTTAATCCAGACGGCTTCCTGGATCTTGACCTGAATTTCGGAGCAAATTTTTTCCCAAATGCGCGGCGGTGCCAATAAAATGTGGGGTCCGATTTCACGTATATTTTCCTGAACGGTTTCCACTTTTTCCGGAAAATTCACGGCGAAGGCTTTGTAAAGCGGCCAGTACACCCCGAATTCCTGTTCCCCTATCCAGGCAAACGGAAGAAATGAGACGTACTCAAAATCATCCCGGGCGGAATCCACCGCATCCTGCAGCCTGGCCACCGCAACCATATTCTTCTGGGTAATCATGCTGCCTTTGGGAATTCCTGTCGTACCGGAGGTGTAGTTGATCATGCCCACATCATCGGGTGTTACCCCGGCGATCATCTCATCGAACACATCAGGCTGATTGTGAGCCAATTCCCGGCCCAGTTTCTGGATGTCTTTAAAATAGGCCAGGAGGGGATCATCATAATGGCGCATGCCTTTGGGATCGTCCACAATCACTTTTTTTAGGTTGGGGCAGCTGGATTTGAGTTCCAGTACTTTGTCTGCCTGCTCTTGATCACCCGCCACAACGAAAAACGAATCCGAGTGGTTGATGATGTACTCCACTTGCTCCAGGTGGCTGTCCGGATAAATTCCGACGATGGCACCCCTTAGGGTTTGTGCGGCCAGTTCGGCATAGAGTCCTTGGGGCCGGTTGTCCCCGGCATACGAAAGATTATCGCCGGGTTTGAAGCCCAACTGATGCAACCCGAGGGCAAAATCCCTCACATTTTCATAGTACCCTTTCCACGTGGTTGACTGCCAGATGCCGAATTCTTTTTCACGGATCGCCACCCGTCTGTCGCCGTAGCGGTCTGCGTTTCGTTTTAGAAGTGCGGGTAGAGTTTGAGGTTCTTTCATTTGACTCGATAAATTTTTAGATCGTGGGAGCGGCTTTGCATCCGCGCATCGTTTGGATTGCCGTAACGATGATCGCGGCTGAAAAGGCCGCTCCCACAGGTGAACGTACCTAAAAGCCCGAGGTGGGTGGATCGGCTTCGGAACACCCCGATAGAGGACCTATCGTTTAATCGGTCCGGATCCAGTCGGATATGGGCTCAAACTTATTTTTGGCCACATTGGCCTTGTAAACCCGTCCCATGGGGATTTTGTTGTTGATCACCGTAATCGGCGCCATCAAGCCGCCGACATCGAAATTCTCGATAGACTGCAGTGCTTTGACCAGACCGTCACCGGTCAGATCGCCGGCTTGGTCGGCGCGCTTGAGACATTCTACAAAAACCAAACCGGTAAAGAATCCCTGCATGTAAGAGGTCGGCCGATATTCGACATCCGGATGATGCTTTTTGTTCCAGGCGTGGATCTTTTTTATCATGGGGATGTCTTCCTGATAGTAAAACGCATACGGCATCACAC
>WOR8_10003833_pt1 | contig 14669 bp, 11 predicted proteins | sample DeeMarSeWOR38_10_FD_19890 | JGI IMG/M metagenome (IMG submission 19890) | reverse complement strand
AGTTCACGATACTTAGGTCCATTCCATATCTCGGCAAAGCTTTGTTCACCGATATGCCCCATCCTTCCCTCATCAAGTGTCCACGGCATGATAGGGCAAGGCCTGACCCAGCCATCAGCACTTATCCAGGTACTGAACCAAGGGAAATAGCACTGCTTACAGTTGGGCTTGAACTCGGAGATCGGCTGCATCTTATTCCAGAAAATATCAAAATCACGCCACCAGATATCAAGGTTTGTGATAATGCCTTTTTCGGCTGCCTTCTGCTCTGTCAACTTCAGAGTATCAAACAACGATTCTCGAGTCATATTGTGAGATAGCATATGTTTTCGATCTTCCATATCGACATATTCGAGATACTGAAAGTAAATACCATCGACGCCCACCTCGGCGGCTAGATCGATTAAACCGGGTGCCTGTTTATAATTGAGTGACTGCACAGCGAAATTGAACCGTATCGATGGCGTTTCGGAATTCAATTTATTGCGTAAGTTCACCACTTCCCTGATGTTGTGAATAATCTCATCGAATGAATCCTCACCGCGGATCGCCTTGAAAGTCTCCTTGTCTGTGGCATCAATAGAAACTTTTAACTGGCTGACCCCGGATTCAACAATATCCTGATAACGGCCATTCACACGCGTAAAATTTGTGGCGCAATTCACTGCCGACCCCATACTTTTCGCAAAACGTATAATTTTGAAAATATCAGGGTGTAAGAAAGGTTCACCTATCCCGGAGACATTGATATTCGTTGGCCTGATTTCGGTAATTATTTTTTTCCATAGTTTTTCATCCAGTAACTGCGCCTTCTCGATAAACACATCCCGTGAACAGGTTGTGCAATTCAGATTACAGGCATCGGTTGATTCCATCTGCAAGTGGATTGGCAAATCCTTGACTACCGTTGGTCTTCTTAATAAATTCAAAAAAGTTCGGCCAAAACGACATAACTTGATGAGGCCTGAAGGAGGTTTGCTGGGTGGAGTTAGCTTCGGGATACTTTTGACCTTGTCCACCCACTTTCCAGCCTCATCAGTTCCAAGATCGCTTGAATGCCAACCAGCGGGATAAGGATTATCTGTAAGTCCCTGATAATGGGTAGAACTCTTAACAGATATGTTAACAGTATCAAACTTGGTGTTGAGGTCAGGTTTATTCATTTTATTAAACTGATTTAATGTAAGACTTATGATAACTCTTCTATATAATAATCAATTTCTAATACGGAAAACAGATCTTGATGTGAACAGAAAATTATTATATATATCAAGTGATTAAAATACTGCTATAGTTAACATTTACAATATCATAAACTAAAGTAAGTAAACTACCATGTCTAACATAGTTGTCCATGGTTTATCCATTTTCCCGGAAAACGACAAATTATGTCGTATCAGGGCAACAATACGCATGGGTGATGTGCAGGCCGGTCAAGTGCTTACATACAAGACCCCGGAGGGTAAGCAATTTTCGTTAACAGTAAAAAAACGTAGGGAAGGTCCTAGCCGACATGTCACTCTCTTCATGGAAGGAGATACAGATGCGCTCACTCATTATAAAGGTGGATATTATCTGTATGGCGAAAACAGCTAATGGCAGCCACATAATCGCCTTAACGAATTAGAACATTGTGATACCATAATTCAAGAAGATATAGCTTCCAGAGCAAATTAAGCCTTTGCTTCTCAAACAAATTCAATTTTTCTTCTTTAAATAGTTTCTCAAGTTGCTTGCCACCCAGGATGTCACTTACCAGTGATGAAGAATTTTGCAGAGTTTCCTGAACCTTGGTGATATTACCTTTGATCATATTGGGGATTGACAACAGGAAACCTTGTTTCTTCCTGGTTGAAATATTCTGTGGTAAATATTTTCGTGCGCATTCTCTTAATATGTATTTCTCATTTGCGCTCTTGTGAGAAAACCAATTCCCGCGCAATTTAAGATTTGAGTTTAAGCCATAAGCAAATTCTACAACTTTGTGATCCATAAATGGGACGCGTGCTTCGATTGAGTTGGCCATACTGGCTTTATCAACTTTCATAAGAAAATTATTCGGCAACTGGTGTTTGATCTCGTATCGTGACATAGTTTGAAAATCATCATGAGAACGACTTTCATTCATCATCTGAAGTAGCTCATTTATTGCGGATCTCGCACCTGGCTGAAAAGAGGCCTTGGCAAATCCATGATAATAAAACCACATCTGGACAGTTTTTGGCATTAGCCGAAACGGGAGCTTTGATATGCCAAACCACGAATAACCACCAAATAGTTCATCAGCCCCTTCACCTAGCAAAAGGACCTTAATATTATTTTCACGTATTTTTTGACACATAAGATAAACAGATATGATGCCACCGTCTGAAGTGCTAAGGTCATCGTAGACTGAAACGATACTTGGTAATCTTTCAAAAACACCTTCGTTGCTAATCATCATCTCCGTATGATCTGTACCAACATGGTTGGCAACTTCGTTTGCATAACTTCTCTCGTCAAGTTGGTGGTTCAGTCCGACAGTAAAACTATGCATACGCGAATCACTCATACGGCTAGCAACTGCGGTAATATAGCTTGAATCCAACCCGCCAGAAAGCATAATTCCTAAAGGTACGTCAGCAACAAGTCGTAGCCTGATACTCTCATGTAATAACGAATCCAGTTGTCCAATCAGTTCATCATTATTTTTAGCATATTGGTATTTTCCGGCTTCTTCTTCAAGATCCCAATAAGGCGTAATTTCTGTCATAGAGTCACGCCAGACAAGTTTATGACCTGCAGGCAGTTTTTTAATCCCATTGACAATGGTGTTCTCATTATCTGGAATGTAGGGAAAGTGTATGTACTCAGATAATATTTTCTCAGACAGGGAGTGCTCAGAAATAATGTTAAATAATGCTTTTGTTTCTGATGAAAAACAGAATTGCTTTGCGTCTTTATAATAATACAGTGGCTTTATTCCCAGCCGGTCTCTGAATATTACAAGTTTATTTAAATTAGCATCCCAAATAGCTATCGCAAACATACCACGAAACTTATAGACACAATCTTCCCCCCATTGTTCATAAGAACGAAGCACAACCTCACTATCAGTTTTTGAATCAAAGTGATGCCCAAGCATTTTCAGTTCTTCTTTAATCTCTTTAAAATTATAGACTTCACCATTAAACACTAGCGTGATATTGCCATTTTTACTAGACATAGGCTGATGACCATTTTCACTTAAATCGATAATACTTAGCCGCTTAAACCCAAGATAAACACCCTGTTTTTCATCATTATAATATCCTTCATCATCTGGTCCACGGTGATGAATTAATGCATTCATTTCCCTTATTTTCCTCTGACACTCGGTAGAAGATTTGTTTTTAGTGATTATCCCTACGAAACCGCACATTATTTTATATCTTTATAAGATTAACCTGTTATTTATTTTTTTCTTGCTAGCATAACTATGGATTCAAAGAATGTTTTACTCACTTTCCAGTGTATTTCACCAAAGCCGCTATATTCAGCCATCCATCTAACTAAAGGTGTATGTACAATGTACATTGAAATGTTCATCAAATGCCGAAGAATATTTTTAAACAAACCCCCTTTTATCCAAAACCATCCTATTGTGTGTTCTGTCTGTAAAACCTCAAACCCCTGACTATTCAAGAGATGCGCAACCCGACGTGGAGTTGTCTCGAAACTATGCGTGTAATGCTCATCAAAGAAAAAGCGTCCCCACGTTAAGTAATTAGGGAAAATTAGCGCAATTACTCCATTTGGTTTTAGCACTCTAGCTGCTTCATTTGCAAATTCTGCAGCCTCATAGGAAGAAGGTAAATTTTCTATGAGCATCGAAGCATAAACAAGATCATATATTTCATTATCCCGCTTAATAGGCGGCACGGGTTCTTCTGTAACACTAAATTTTCTTTCTTGTAGATTTAATCGGTAATAATCACTAGGCTCAATTGCATCATAGTCCAAACCCACTTCTCGCATTTTGTTGGCGAAATGGCCGTGCCCCGGTCCAACTTCCAATACCTTGGCATTGGATGGTAAGTGTTTAGCCAGTAACCGGTACATTTCATTGGAATGACGCACCTTGACTTTGTTATAGAAGGGGCTGAGTGGTTCAGTACGATAATTATTAAGTGCAGACATAATATGCCAGCATATTTATGTGAATAAGGCACGAGTTCTCTTTCGAACTCTATGTTGTAATTCTTGTAGCAATGATGTCCTCCCCTTGCCTGGTAGAAGTGGTATAAATTTCCAGGAAATCCGAGGAATATTAAAAGGATCATCTCCAGGAGAATTTGATCGACGATTTCTAAGCACGCCCCATGAAGCAGTCTTGTAACCTATCTCTTTTGCAATTTTAATTGCTGTCATACTACCTTCTTCCCAAGGAAATAATAGATGACTTACAACACTATTTGTACGTTGTTGTAATATTTTTCTAGATTCGTACAGTTCATGTCTAATACTCTCCAACACTTCTTCACGTGTTTCCCAGCGGCCAGGATTTTTCTTTCGATATTCCATTAAGTAATTCTTAAGTAATTTACGCCAATTGTTTGCCTGAAAATATTTATTTCCGCCATTTTCAGAAACATATTTTACAAGCATTGCTCCTTCATTATTATGCGGGATATATCTTTGTGTCCCTATCATTCGAGCAGTATCCGGATAAATTGGCCATCCAAGTTGCAAATCATAGGGTGAAAGGACATCACTCGCATTACTAATCATGTAATACCATGGCCGATAATTAATTAATGTTTTTTCTAAAGATGGGTTGACAAAATCTACAACATTATTATTTTTCCAAACACGCGTATGATACAAAGTATGTGATTGTATGTCCCATACACCCGATGATTGCATTGCATCCAACTCCTGCAATGTTATCAAATATCCTATATGCTTACCATCTTCTCTTAAAGCAACTTCTTCACTAACACCATCTTCGATCGTTTTTCGAAGACCATTCTCTTCCGAAATTGTAGCTGGCGCAATATACAATGTGGCTTGCATATTAAATTCTTTAAGCAACGGAGTTGCTACTGACCATGCAGTGGACCAACCATCATCAAAAGTGAGTACTATGTTTCTACCCGTTAAAGGTTTGGCTCCACTAAGATGTCTATACATGTCATCCATGCTGATGGTCGCATAACCGTTCGTCGCAAGGTAATCAAGTAGACATCTGAAACCTGAGGGACTCACAGAATGGAAAGAGAAAACAGGTACCTCATTCCCAAGTTCACGATTGCTATAGACAAAACGTGGTAGATCACCCCGGATCAAACCAAGCAATTCAGGCATTGCTTGTGATATCTGTAATTTAACTTGCCTTAAATTACTCATTGAAAATGGATATTTAATTATTTAAAGAGAGTCAAAACAAGTCAGTTTATTTCACTGCCACAATAGTAAGTCCCAGAGCATCAGGGAAAATTGTTGTTAGCAGAGTACGCAGCCCAGGGAACTCTTTATGCGAAACCACAATCCCCCCCCCTAGTTCCGTGATAATTTTGGTAAGATCATGTCTATTGGAAAGCCAAGTGGCATCAGCATCATCTGCTGTAAATTCTTCATCATCAAGTAACGGCTCACGGTAAATGATATTGGCATATTTAGCTCTCTTCTTTTCCCATAATATTCTTGTATTAACTAGGCTAGTAGCCAAACAGCTAACAAAACCATCGCCGTAAACAGGTGATATTCTTTGCCCCATCAATGCTCTAACTGCTTTGACAAGAGGTACCAATGGCGACAAAAGATTAGGGCCGTGGAAAATAAGCTTTCCACCTGGTTTGATTACGCGATACATTTCCCTAATTACCTTTTCAACATCGGGCACGTGCTCAATAAAACTATTGGCCCCCACGGCATCGAATGTGTTGTCTGCAAAAGGTATACTCTCCGCAGATGCGCAAACATAATCAGGGGCTTGTTGTTGTTGACTAGCAGTTGACATAAACAGATGACTGATATCCAACCCAATCACATCGTATCCTTTGCTTTTTAAATATTTTGTTGAAGTACCAGCACCACAACCCAGATCAAGAATTAAACCATTTTGGGGTACAAAATCAGTAAAAAGATCCGCATAGAAGACAAGGAACTTGTTAAGCTCATCACTTGAGATTGAGCTTTTATAGTCATCAGATGAACTATAGTACTGAGCAAGATTCTTTCTCAAATCATCTGTAGATGAAATTTCGGAATTCGATTTATCCCGAGGTTCGACCATATCATTTCTCCTGCACTGACTTTTTTGCTAGTACAATTGCAGACTCAAAAAATGTTTTGCGAAATTTCCATAAAACCCCACCCAGACCTATATTTTCCAAAACACCTGCTATAAGTGAATTATTTATAATTCCCGCAAATAAATTTGTGATATGTCTTAAAATATCATGTAGCGGAGTAGAATGAACCCAGAACCAACCAATGCTCTTCTGTACTTCTATTACATCTAGCCCCAAATGTTTGCACAACTGGACGACTCGTCTCGGTGTAGTAAAATAACTATGCGTGTAGTCCATCTCCCAAAATATCTTCCCATTTGGGTATGCATTAGGAAATGTCAAGCATATTATACCATTTGGTTTTAGAACACGCTTACCTTCTTCGATAAAACCAATGGCATCAATGTAGGTAGGCATGTGTTCAAGTACCATGCTGGCAAAAAATAAATCTACTGTTTTTTCTTCCATAGGAATAGGAGGGATAGTTGCATCTAAGACATCTATCCCCATTTCTTTTAATTTATCTCTAATTACATGACTCGAATCAATAGCAATATATTTGTAGCCACGTTTTACACATTCCCGTGCAAAATGTCCTGCGCCTGGGCCTACTTCAAGAACATGCGACTCACCTGGGATATAGCTCTCTAGTTTATCAAGAATCTTTCGACTGAAAGTATGTTTTATTTTACTATACGCTTCGGTTGTTTCTTCTAATTGGTATTGTGCCGCCATATTTAATACTCGTCAAAAAATATAGTTAGTTAGATAAAATATCACATATTCAAAACCTTATGGTATAATTTCACTGTTTCATCAGCACATCGTTCCCATGAAAAATACTTGACTTGATCATGGCCCTTCCTGATTAACTCTGCTCTTAGATCTTGATTTGTAAGGGCTTCTAGTGCTGCCTCAGTTAAACCTTCTATATCTGCCGGATCCCTCATAAGCCCTGCCTCACCAATAACTTCTGGCAAACCAGCAGCACTTGAAGCTACCACCGGTGTATCACAAGCCATAGCTTCCAAGGGTGGTTTTGCAAATGCTTCGAAGCGTGATGGAAACAATAATAAATCTGCCATAGTGTATACAGCAGGCAAGTTATCAAAAATGCTGCCTACCCAGTGGATTCGTTTCTCAACGCCTAGGCTTTTTGCTTGTTCGATCAAGGATTTTTTATAACTTTCGCCATAAGCTGGACTTAGACCACCAGTAAGCACAAGGTCGTGTGGTTGGCCGCTTTTAACAAGATTTGCAAAAACACTAATTATGGTTTCTATATTCTTAAATGGGTAAATAGTACCAACAAATAGTACATATTTATCTGGAAGATTGTATTTCTGCGTGGTTTCATTAAGTACTTTTTTATCTTCAACTTTCAAGAAACGGTGGTCTGATGCCAATTGAGTGACAGATACTTTTTCAGGATCCAAACCAATCGCCTCAACAAAAGCTTTTTTATCTGCATGCGCCACACAAACCACCTGATCCAGGCGCTTGGCACCAAGTGTATAATATCTTGTCCAGAATAATCGTTCTTGCAAACTGAAGAGTTCCGGGAATAACCACCAGCTTGCTGTTCGTAATGTCCATATCATTTTGCATTTATGGTTCCTGGGATAACGGAGTCCAAAATGTTTAAATCCGTGATAGAGGTCAATTCTCTCATCTTGTAGCAGTTTTGGTAGTTTAAAGTTATTCCACCATACCATCTTCAATGGCGACATTACGGGCACGGTTCGATAGGGAATATTACTGACGGGAAGTCGACCCTCATTTACCTGATGTTGATCGAACAGTACAAGATATTCAAAATCAGGATCAGCATCAGGCAAAGTGCGTAACATTGAATACGTATATGTATAGACCCCACCAAAATGGTTACCTCTTGCATCTAGACAGATCTTCATTGATGAGTTTACCCCAAATTTAATAGCGCAATGATACATGACAACATCACTTGATCCTTGGTAATTAAATAATAGTGGTATTCAATGAAATAGCGAGATACCAATCAACCCAACGATAAGTAATTGTATTAATTTTTTATGCTATTCTAATCCGTTTCGACGATCCAGTTTTTGCCTTGTTATTAATCCTATTAGATATGACTATTTTAGTAAATAACAGTTTATTTTATTTAACAAATATCTCAAGTCCACATCTAAATTCACCAAGCCAAACGCCATCGTGTTAGTAACTTTTTCTCATCCGCTTCCCAAAACCCAAAGCGACACAACAACCAGTGTGAAGCAACAAGACCTAATGGTATACCCAGAAGCGCCCAACCGAAAGCCGATTTTGCCACATAGAGCATTAGTAAAAACACGAACCCGGCAATTACGCTCAGGAGCCAGGGTGCAAATCCTGTTCCTGTCAATTGATTTTTTCGCAGTACAATTATGACACAGACAAATGTTACAAATTCTGTAAGAAAAGTTGTTGCACAGGCGCCTATAAGACCGTACTTTGGAATCACAAAATAATTGCTTATTATATTGAACATCACACCAAAGCTACTTATTAAAACAAGCATTTTTGTTTTATGGATTGCAATCAGACTACTCTTGAGAAACCAGAACAAAAAAACAAACGGTGCGGCGGATAACAAGATAGCTAGCCCGGGGGCTGCTTCGATATAGGCATTGCCAAATAATATATAGAGGATCTCGTCTGAAGCGAACAGACTAATACACACGACTGGCATTGAAAAAACAATGAGGATCCTCGTACCTTTTTTTATTGCCTGCTCAACTCCAGACTTGCCTTTTTTGAATTCATAAGACATCCACGGCAAAAAGACGGCAACAAGTATCGAAGGTATAATTATCATCCCTTCAAAAAACTGGTATATAGCGCCGTACTGGCCGACCTCATTAGCTGTCCAAAAATATCCTAGCATCAATGTATCAGTATAATTATAAAGCACCCAAATTGCCATCGTCATAGAAAATGGCAATAGCTGTAATACAAGCGTTTTGATATCATCGATTTTGAAGTTTGGTCTGATTGGTACTAGTTTATGGTTGATATACATAGCTAGAACTAAAAGATCTATGAGCTTAATCAATGAAAATGCAATAATCACTTGTATAATATTCCACTTCGCCAAAAAGACGATAACGCCAAGAATTCCAAGAGCTATACGTTCTGCAGTCATTGAAATCGCTTCAATATCAAACCTACCACTACCACGTAACAAACCACGAAAAGACGTTTTGTAAACTTTTGCAAGCACAGCTAACAAGGCTAAATAAATAACTATTTCACTGGTTGTATCGGGTTTAAATATCATTATTGAAATGATCACAAACACGATTACGATTGGAGTAATCATTAGTTGAAATCCCAGACCGTTATACATCACATGGACACCAGTCTCAAAATCCTTGCTTATTTCGCGTGTCAGTAACTCAACGAGACCAGACTCTATTACTAATGCGAAAACCGCACAGTATGCCAATGCATAGGTAAACTCACCGTAACCTTGTGGGCCCAGACCTCGAGCTGCGAGTATTGCAAAAATGAAAAGGAAGATATTTGAACCTTCCGATATGGCTGACAGAAATGTTTTTTTAAGTATTTGCCTGTCAGGCGCATGATTTGAATTATTATTCATTATTAAAGAAATGATCAGATGCGTAATTAAAACGACAAATGAAATTAATTTTTATTATATGGAAGAGGCAAATACAATTTCCATAACATACTGCCTGGTTTATCCTGCGCTATATATAAATAGCTGTTCCCATCATGAGCCGTACCCCAGTGATCTGTTATTATGGCGCCCGTTATCGATATTTCCTCAGCCGCAATAGCACTACCACCATCTTGTACAATATTCACATCAATGAGTTTTATGACATTAGCCGAGGCGGGTTTGTATATCAAATACCCTCCAGCATAGGTGACATCATTGGGCTTTTCATCGGGCAACCAGAATCGCTTAATGATCTTACCTGTCGGACCGATGACCTGTACGCCTGCCTTGCTGACATCAGCAGTATGATCTGCATTAACCACCCAATAAATATTTGTACCATCATGCGCTATACCATCAGGATCTTTGTAATTACCATGTGTCAGTAAATCCGGCCATAGGTAATCAGTATAAGTTCTAACAGTTGAGGTGGTTTTTGTATCTATACCAACAACCTGGGCGCTAGTTCGACTACCACTTAAGCGTGGGCCCACATAAAGTGTATTTATTCCATCATGCGCTACGCCTTCCATTTTTGCCATATTAAGTGATAATGATATTAATATATGCAATTCATTTTTATTAACGCCCTGGTTGAACGACATTTTATATGCTTTACCTTCCTCTGCTAACAATATATCTGAATTGAAAAATCGCCGGAGAAACCCTGGTAAATAACCATGGATCCCACTCCTGCGTCCTTTATCATAATTAACACCCCACAAATATTTGCCATCCCAGGCTAAACCATTAAGTGAAGTAAAAACATCTGGCACAATATAAGTACTAACAACCTCTCCAGGGATTGGTTGTGATGCCTCAGTCTGGTTGATTCCAGCAATAAGAAAAAACCAAAGGCTAGTGATTACAATGAGTTCGCACCTTGTTAACATAGACAATTACATTTTTATATTATTCCATTGACTTAGATCAGTAGTATCAATAAATACCTGCGCCCATAGTTCAAATGTTAGCAATGAAGTCACTTGTCGACGCACATAAGGATCATCGAGATCCTTGTTTAATAATTTGTCCACTTCTGCAAAATTAAATAAACCCCGTCGTTCTATATTTTCTTTCGAAAGTATGCTGCGTAGAGTGCTGTTTTCTCCTCCATTCGCCCAAGGTTTTAAAGATACAGTAAATCCATGTTTTTTTCTTTTTATAATAGAATCTGGAACAAAGCCTTGCATAGCTTTTCGTAGTATGTATTTTTCTTGCCACTTTTTAACTTTTAGGTTGGCAGGTATCGAGCTGCAAAATTCTGCAAATTTGTGATCAAGAAAAGGTACTCTTCCCTCAAGACCATGAGCCATAGTCATTTTATCTGCTTTTAGGAGCACATCATTCGGCAGCCATGTCATTAAATCGATTTGAAACAGATCATCCAGGTAAGTAGTTCCCTTGCAATCATCCAGAATTCTTTTTATCACCTGTGATGAGGATTCAGCTTTTTTAACAAATTTCTTGCCTGTCTCACTATAGAGATTCTGCTTTTCTGATTCATGGAATACTGAGACCAGCTCCATATAAGCTCTTGCGCGATCTCTACTACTTGCAAGAAAATTCAGTCCACGGAACAATTTATTCCAGTTTTTGGTCACTTTAGTAAATGGTCGAAGTAAAAATTCGGGAACAAATTTGCCAATTCGATCACCAACGAGTAAAACTTTATATTTATCATATCCTCCCAGTAACTCGTCTGCCCCTTCACCAGTTAAAGCAACAGTAACAAATTCACGTGTCAGCTTAGAAAGTAAGAATGTCGGAATAACGGCAGTATCTGCTAATGGCTCATCCAGATACCAGATAACTCGTTTGAATAATTCAGGTTCATTACAATCACCTGATAATGGATGATGCGAAGTATTAAAAAATTCTGAAACCTCTTCTGCATAGGACGTTTCATTATGCCATCCAGAACCCACACCAAATGAAAAAGTCTCCACGGGTTTATTGCTCATTTGAGACATTAGACCTACAATGAAAGATGAATCAAGACCGCCACTTAAAAAAGATCCCAATGGCACCTCACTCATAAGCCTTATCTCGACAGCTTCACGAAGCTTTTCTTTTAGGTCATCTGCCCATTGCTGTTCTGTTCGATTTTTACCGGGCTCGATAGTCCTTAAATCCCAGTAGCGTTCAGTTCTTATTTCCTTAGTAGATATCTCCATCCAATGGCCAGGTAGCAATTTATAAATACCTGAAAACATTGTTCGATCTTCTGGGACATAGCGAAAAGACATATACCAATCGAAAGCCTGGGGGTCGATGTCAGTTACCCTATCGATAGCCAATATGGCCTTAATTTCTGATGCAAATAAGAATCCCTCATTTGTATTTCTAAAATAAACGGGCTTAATACCAAAACGGTCACGTATTAAAAAGAGTTTTTTATTACGGCTATCCCACAGGGCTATAGCAAACATACCGCGGAGTTTTTTAACAAACTCGATGCCATATTTTTCATATAAGTGTGATATTACTTCACCATCAGACTTACACTTTAATTGAAATCCGCAATTGATGAGTTCCTCTCTCAGATCATGGTGATTATAAATTTCACCATTGAACACCACGAAAATTGATTCATCCGCATTAGAGAGAGGTTGCTGGCCACTTGCCAGGTCGATAATACTTAATCTTGTATGAGCCATACCGATGTGGTCTGTTTTATCAAAATGTAATCCCTTATCATCCGGGCCACGGTGGCGCAGATATGACTGCATTAGCTCCAGGTGCTCAGTGGTCCAGGGACCTAGAAAACCGGCAATACCACACATACTATACTCTCAACTGATTACGATTAATTCTTTTCCTGGATTGATTGATACTTCTCCAGGTATTGTCTTGCGATCATTTGCCAGGAATATTTGTCGAGGACCCTCTGGCGTGAGGCCTGTCCCATGGCCTTTCTTTCTTCTGGATTTTCAATCATAAATTCCAGTGCTTTGCGCACCTGCTCCGGCTGCGCCGCATCAACGAGAATACCATCTTTATTATTACGTACCAGCTCAGGAATGCCTCCCACGAAAGTTGCAATTACCGGCAAGCCACAGGACATGGCCTCAGCAAATACTAGCCCAAAGGATTCTGTCTGTGAGGGCAATGCAAACAAATCCGACGACTGGTATAATGCTGGCAGCTCGTCTCTTCTAACAAATCCAATAAACTTTACACGATCATCCAGACCAAATTGCTGACATTTCACTTTTAGTTTTTCTTGATAGGAACCAGTACCCACTATGGTCAGTTCAACGTTTAGTGGTGAGGGGTTCGCAATTGCTTCCAGCAAGTGATGTATACCCTTTCTTTCCAACAATCGCGATACAGTAATGACTCTTAGTGGTGCATTTGGTTCACTTTGGTACTCCTCTGTTGCAGGCTTGAAGTGATCAATTTCAATTCCATTAGGAATGACACTGATTGCCTGATTTTGATTCGTCTTAATAGCAATATCCTTGAGCCCCTGACTTAATGCGACAACAGCTCTGGATTTTGACCAGATACGTCTTGTCAGAGGAAGTAATAACTGATGGATCTTCTCTAACTTCACATTGAAAGGGTCATAACCTGGTACATCAGAACCCCGTAGAGAAATGAGATAAGGAGGCCTTTTTAGTGGCAAGGGAACTTGCGACAAAATTCCTGTCGGTAAGCTGAAAAAGAAATGCTCAATATCATAATTGTTTTTCTTAAGTAAAAAGTATCTTTTGAAAAGCGCGAATATAACGTACGAATAAGCACCAACCATACCACAGTCATGTATCCCCTTACGCCAACTGGTAACACGATAAACTCTCATGCCATCTGTCAATTTGCCATCGGCCTCACCTTCTATACGCGATGTAAGAACATCTACTTCAATACCAAGTTTTACCAACTCGCGTCCAATATTATATGTCGCAAACCCAGCTCCTCCTCCAGCAGGAGGAAATTCATAGTTCAGGAGTAAAATTTTCATAGTCATAGAAATAATATTTTTATCCGATTTAAATTGTTTTTTTAACTTTATTGAAGACTTCATTGTCTCCTGATAAATCATAATGAACTAAAAATTGTTAAGTTGTGGACTAAGTCAACATGATCTTACTTTTTATATAGACAGATATATTCAGATTTTAAATCCATATAGTGTGTATTCATTTTCTTTTGGTAAACAATATTAAGTAACTACGTTTCTGTGCAGCTTATAGATGAAATTGAACTCAGTAATAGTATCTGAATCCACGCCACACAATATTCATTATTAGGCCTATAATTATTTTTCTATGTATTTAAAAACCAAATATAGTGTATTGATTTTATCAGCAAGCAATCTAAATCCGAATTTTATGTTAAATTAAGTAGCCGCAAGTTACTAGCATAAAGGTTCAATCCCTAAAAAATCTGATTTGGTGTTTTAAAACCGGCGCACTTTTGAGGACGCTTGTTAATCTTATTCATCACCTTTTCAATTTGCTTTTTATAAGTGGCGACATAATCACGCTTCTTAGTAGAGTATCGCCGAAAAAGCATGCCTATTTCCATTTAGGCTCCATTTTCAGGAAGTAACGGGGCCGGTCAAAGTAATCTTTGCTTTTTTGCATATCGACGATTTCCATGTGATAGGTAAAAACTTACCTACTTCCTACTTCCTAGTTCCTAATTCCTACCTCCTAGTTCCTAGCTCTTGCCTTCTCCCTGTCTGCCTGTCTGCCTGTCTGCCT
>WOR8_10003832_pt1 | contig 14672 bp, 12 predicted proteins | sample DeeMarSeWOR38_10_FD_19890 | JGI IMG/M metagenome (IMG submission 19890) | reverse complement strand
CGTTTCGATTTCAAACAGATCGCCGATTTTGATTACATTCTGAACGACGGTATTCATTTCAATATTCAGGGAAAAGTGTTCACTGAATTGCTGCAAGTAATATACAAACTCGGCGGCGGAACAGTAAGGACGGGCTACATTCAAACGCCAAATGGGAAATTCGGAAGAAATACTGGTCCAATCCCGCTGGGGGTGGTTTGGTGACAACATTACCATCGAAGGGCGAATCTCACGCCACGCCTGTGCCACCTCCCCTTTTTCTAAAATTATATAATCAATTCCCCGTTGCTGTGCAATTCGGCCGGCTTTTAGACCGGCAGGACCACTGCCGATAATAATCATTTCCACCTGTTTCATATCATTTACCTGTTATAAATAGATATTTGGTTTCCAGCACATGCATCACAGCCTTTATGATGTCCTGCCCTACTCTCTCCTGTGATTCCCGGGTGGCTGCCCCAATATGGGGGCTGGCAAGTACTCTTTCATGATCGATCAGTTCATAACTGGCAGGTGGTTCATGCTCAAATACATCCAATGCCGCACCCGCAATTATATTTTCATTCAGGGCCTTTAGCAGGTCGCTCTCCCGGATGATACCTCCACGGGCGCAGTTTACCAAAAAGGCGGTCGGCTTCATCATTGTCAGCTGCCGGTAAGTTATCATATTTAGTGTCTGGGCGTTTTTTGGAACATGCAGCGAAAGATAATCTGATTTTTGAAGGAGCTCGTCAATCGGCACTAATTCAAATTCATAACCGGGTGATTTCTGTATCGGGGATGTCTTATATACCATGACCCGCATGCCAAGTGCCGCTGTCATACGACCAACCTTTTGACCAATGGTACCAAAACCGATCAATCCCATAGTTTTGCCAGCGATTTCAGTACCGGTCAGTTCTGATTTCAACCACTGATGCGATTTGAGCGAATTAACCGCCATGTAGATTTTTCTTGCTAGCGTGAAACACATACCAATGGTAAGCTCTGCTACCGCATCGGAGTTACTTCCTGGTGTATTGAGTATATCAATCCCTTTTGCCCGCGCTGCCTCAAGGTCTATATTATCCAGACCGGTACCCGCACGGCCGATGACCTTTAAGTTTTTACCGGCTTCAATGACACTCTGATTCACCCGCGTTTTACTCCGAACAATCAATGCATGATAATTCCCGATCAATTCGATCAGTTTACCTGCCGGAATATCAGTTATCACCCTGACATCATACTCCTTTTTTGCCTGGATCAATTCCAAAGCAGAAGCAGGTAACTCATCTGTTATCAATACCTTGTACATTTTATCTGGCTATGTTGTGTTCTTTCATCAGTGATTCAATCAGATCTATTACTTCTTTTTTCCCCAGGCGCGTTTTCGCTGAGAAGGATATCATTGGTATCGGAAAAAATGCGTCGCTGAAAAGCTTCATGTTCTGAATAAACCGATTATTCGATAATTTATCGCGTTTGGTCAATATAATCTGAAATGGCAGCGCAAAGGTCTTCAACCAGGAAATCATCTGATAATCTAGTTTCTGAGGAGCATGGCGGCAATCAACTAATAAGAATACCAGTTTCAGGTACATACTGCCGCGCAGATAATTTTCGATGAGCGCAGGCCAGTGGCGGGTTGCCCCGGCAGATATCTTTTTATACCCATAACCCGGCAGATCAACCAGATACAGCTGGTCTGAAACTATAAAATAATTAATATGCCGTGTTTTTCCAGGAGAAGAACTGACTTTTGCAATATTTTTACGGTTAAATAGTGTATTGATGAAAGTCGATTTGCCAACATTTGATCTACCGATAACCGCTATTTCAGGCAATCTGATCTCTGGCAGCTGGTTGAGATGGTCCACACTCTTTAAAAACCGGATACGTAAAGGTCGAATCATTTCATGATTTGCTGAGTACCCCGTTAATGAAGATGTTTTTCTAGGCGTGACTCGATCATCGATTTTGGAACCGCTCCAACCATCTGATCGACCACTTCACCATTCTTGAAGACTAAAAGTGTTGGAATAGACCTTATATTATACCTTATGGCAGTTTGCGGATTGCTGTCAACATCGACCTTGGCAACTTTCAGTTTCCCTTCATTTTCTGAAGCCAATTGTTCAACGATTGGTGCAATTATCCGGCATGGTGCACACCAAACAGCCCAGAAATCTACCAAAACCGGAATATCGGAGCCAAGCACTTCCGTTTCGAATGTCGCATCTGTTGCCTCAACATACTTACCCATCAAAACCTCCTGCAGGTGAAATTTTCATGTCAACTATTCTGAAATATAATCAGCAATCATGAATTCTTCAAATCGAAAACCATAGCTAATCTGCATCACCCAAACGCAGTATTTCGATTGATACCTCTGCAACACCTTCGCCAATCATATCAATATCCTGTGCAGCCCCATATGAGAGATCGATTATTCTGTCAGATTTGAACGGACCCCGGTCGTTGATCCTGACAATTACCGACCGTTTGTTCGCTTTATTGGTTACTTTTAGAATTGTATCAAACGGGAGTTCCCGGTGTGCAGCTGTTTTCTGGTACATATCAAAAATTTCACCATTTGCTGTTTTCCGCCCGTGGAATTGCTTCCCATAATAGGAAGCGCGTCCTTCCATTATATCAGATGAATGAAAAAGGGTTTGTGATTTCAGAACGGGCTTATCATCTTTTGTCCCATACCGGACCGAAGGTGAACAATGCAGGATGAAACACAAAAAAATCAGCACAAATTTTGAAGAGGACATGAATAATTATCTGCTTATTCTATTATTCCGGTTGAATCTTCCGCAACTTCAGACGGTTTTTCGGGTAGTTCTCCTGTATTCACTCTTTCTAATTGCATCATCGATTCTGTCTCCATATCAGTCTTCGAACTGTCAGTTGCCACACTATCGATGACATCCTCAGAAATCAGCGTTGAACTCGTATCTATTACGGATGCAGTATCTGTAATCTGTGGTTCTGGCGGCGGTTGTATCTTAAGTTTGGCAATTTTGCCATATGCGCTGGCCGGATATTCCTTAACGACTGTCTCATATGCTGCAATGGCATTTTCTACATCTGCTAACTTTTTCTCATAGATCCAGCCAATCGCATAGCGCGCCTTTTCGGCCCAAACGCTGCCTGAATCAGTTTCGGCAATTTCCTCAAAAAGGGATAAGGCGTCGGCATAATCTTCAGCAAACATTAAATTCTCTGCCATCCTGTATCTTTGTTTTACAGAATCCACCTTGGTGGCTTCCGGGTGTTCAGGCAAATCTTCTTTCAGCAGGTGCTCGGCGTAAACAGACTCTGCATAGTTGGAGAGAATGATTTTTTTTATCGAGTCTGCCTTTTCCCTGTGGTTCAGCTCAAAATCATAAAGATAGTAAAGGGCATAATATGATTTAGGCACCAGAGCGCTATCCTGATACGTAGTGATGAAGCGATTATAGGCAACCTCAGCACTATCATAATTTTGCATATTGAGCAGAAAGAACTCAGCAAGGGCAAAGTTATTCTTGATCAGCGATTGTTGAATTTCCTCCTCCGATCTTTTTTTCACGGTTCGTGCGGGCGTTTTGGTTTGATTTGTCGATTTTACTTGATTTGAATCTGTAATATCCTCGGTAATATTCTGCGTATCTGCATTATCCTGAATCTCCTCTGTCGCTTCTGATCCGGCCAGCGAATCCGGATGCAGATCTGACAAATCCTGCTGTATGTTATCACGCAATTTCAGATATTGATCCAGTACAATTGCCCTCGATCCGGCGGTTATATTGAATTCAGAATTTCTGTCTTCCTGCTTGACCCGGAGGTATAATTTCCTGGCGGAATCAAAATCGGCATAGGTATGATCAAAAATCTCTGCCAGTCCGAAGGCTGCTGCAGCTGAACCGGATGTGCGGGGGTGAATTCGCATGGTATAATCATACTGATCTATGGCCTCCTCCAACTGCTGATCATATATAAGGCAGTCCCCTATTTTCGCCTGGATTTGATCCTGATATTGATAAAAACGGGTTTCGCGGCTCATAAGTTTAAGGACAAAGAGCGCTTCATCCGGATCATCCTGTTTAAGAAGCGCAGCAACCCTCAACATTTGGGATTCAAAGATGATCCCGATTGGCTCGTCATAATCGTACAATAGTTCCAGTTGATCGGAGGCTTGCTTGAAATCCCCGGTTTCATAATAAATCCTTCCGATTAAAAAACTTGCCTCAGAAACCAGTAATTCGTCATCCGCATACTCAATACTGGTCTCCAATTTTTCGATGGCAGGCATGAACTGTTCCCGTTGATAATATAATTCCCCCAGACTGAACCAGGCTCTGGACCTGAGATCATCATCGGCTTCCGAATCGATGATAATATTGAGGAATTCAACCGCATCTTCTCCACGATTTAATTTTATCAGTGATTTAGCCAGCCATAAATTTCCTTCGGCAAACAACTCGCTCTCTGGGTATTTTATGGTCATTTGCCTGGCAAATCGTTCGGATTTTGTATATTCTTGCAGGTGATAATGGGATTTTGCGATCAATAACAGCGCATCATCGGAATAATTGCTATCCTCACCGTAGATATTGATCAGCTTCCAGCATTTATCGATCGTGATCTCAAAGTCTTTGCGAATATCCTGCGGTATTTCGGGGTTTGTGGATTGATTTAACCGGGTCAGTGCTGAATCATATTTGTCCAGAGCATTGAACATTGTGTTATAATATACACATCCGCCAATGATCAGCACTGTGGCGACAGGCAGTTTAAAGTATTTAAACAGCACTGATTTTAGATTTTTCCTGATATGCATGTTCCTTAAACGCCGGTAAAACCAATCGGTTCAGCAGAGTCAACGTTTCATGAACAGTTTATCTATGAGGATAGCCATCTGCGGTAAAATCTTTCCCGACAGACCGCGCATCGATTCATTTGCATGGATAGAAAGTGGGGTTTCTTCGATATTAATTTCCACAATATAAGCGCCATTGGCTTTAGCCAGATATGGTAGTGATGCCGCCGGTTCCACGACCGATGAAGTGCCTATTGAGAAAAAAATCTCGCAGACAGCTGCAGCTTCCTGTGCTTTTTTCAGGACATTCTCTTCTAAATTTTCACCAAAGAGCACAACATCAGGACGTATTAAACCACCACATTTCACACAGCTGTGCATATCGGCGTCGGATCCCTGCAAATGCCCACATTTGGTACATTTGTCCCGATAGATATTGCCGTGCAGTTCAATTAAATTTTTCGTCCCGGCGCGACGATGTAAATCATCGATATTCTGCGTGATAATGGTAAATTCCTCAAAATGCCTTTCAATATCAACCAGAGCATAATGACCGAGATTCGGTCTAATCTGCTGGAGTTTCAGACGCCGGTCATTATAAAACTGCCAAAACTGTTCCGGATTTTCATCCATGGATTTCGGAGTTGCCAATTCTTCAACCTTGCCATCGTTCCATATACCTTCTTTGCCACGAAACGTTGGTACGCCGCTTTCTGCAGATATCCCGGCTCCGGTTAAAACCGCTATGGACGAGGCATTTCTAAGGCGAATAAACAGTTTCTCCGAAAACATTTTACCCTTTTAATTATTGAAAAAACTTAAGTTAAGGTTTCATACCATTGATGTCAATATCATTGCTTTTTGATTTCCTCAAGAAATTAGTGAGATATAAGCAAGGTAAGAGACAACATGCAGAAAAATAAATGGGCAATAGCGGGGCTTTGGATTTCGCTTGATTTGCGTCGATAATGAACATCTCCCGCCATTATCATTGTGCAGTCACAGCAGGGTTATATGCCCTTCTTTAGTGATAAGGTTGAAGTTGCATCAAAGAAGTGCACTTTTTGCATATTGATAAACACACTAATTTCCTGGTCAACCTGCGGGGTCCATGCAGCATCACTGCGCATGATAAAATTGTGGTTGTGGCTCCTAAGATATATGATCAATTCGTTTCCCATCGGTTCCACAACCTCGACCGTAGCCCTGATTTCACAGCAGGGATTGTCCTGGATTGGTTGTAACATGAAGTGTTCCGGGCGGACACCGAGGGTAACCTCCCTTCCGGTGAGTTCGACAAAACGATTTGCCACGACATCATCGATTGTGATTTCAAATCCGGATGAACGAAATTTTAACCCGCCGTTGCTTTGTACCCCGCCATTAAAAAAATTCATTGCCGGACTTCCGATAAAGCCGGCTACAAATTTATTTTGAGGCTGATTGTATAAATTGAGTGGTTCATCCACCTGCTGGATGAGCCCATCTTTCATGACTGTTATTCGATCCCCCATGGTCATTGCCTCGACCTGATCATGGGTAACATAAATCATCGTAGTTGCCAATTTTTGATGAAGTTTACTGATCTCAATGCGCATCTGAACCCTGAGTTTTGCATCAAGATTTGAAAGTGGTTCATCAAAAAGAAAGACTTTTGGTTTACGGACAATGGCTCTTCCGACTGCTACGCGTTGCCGCTGACCACCGGAAAGTGCCTTTGGCCGGCGATCCAGATACTCAGTGAGTCCAAGTATTTCTGAAGCTTCATACACCCGTGCTTTGATATCTGCTTTGGAATATTTACGCAGTTTCAGACCGAATGCCATGTTATCAAATACGGTCATATGCGGATAGAGCGCATAATTCTGGAATACCATGGCGATGTCACGATCCTTTGGAGGAACTTCATTCACCCGCAGGTCATCAATGAAAATTTCTCCTTCACTGACTTCTTCAAGCCCGGCGATCATACGTAAAGTTGTTGACTTTCCACATCCTGACGGGCCAACCAGCACCATAAACTCTTTATCCTCAATACGCAGATTAATATCTTTAACGACTTTATTCTCTTTATCAAATATTTTGGATAAATCCTTAAGTATGACTTTTGCCATAAATGAATCCTTTTTTGTTAGGAATCTTAAAGAGGTTTACTGAAGCCGGCAGCCGGCAACACCTTTCTGCGCCGACTAAATTTTATTGCGTAATGTTTTATCCGTCATTCATTTTAGTATACCCGAAATTTAAAATAATATAACATGATTATAAAATATTCACAATTTGCGGAAAAACCAGTAAAAACGCGGTTAACATGAGACTGATATATCCCAGTTCGAGGTGTACCAGCGATAAGCCTTTTGGTTTACCATTTTGATTAAACAGATCTTTAATTCTCAGCAATACAATACTTCCGATAGAAAAAAACAGTGCAAGGACAAAGAGTAAAATCAAGATCCAACCGACAAGTCCGTAATCCACAGACAGTAACTGTGTTCTTGTTAGAATGGATGAATTCCAGTCAAGAATCTGACCAGGGATAAAAAGACCATATAAAAAGACGGTGATATAAGCGATTATGAACAGAATCCAGTATTGTCTGAGGCTGTATCCGGTGCGCCTGAAAATAAATATCAAAAAGGAACCCGTAAAAAATAACAGGGCAAATCCGAACACGAGCAGCATTATACTCGGTGTTAGACTCTCGGCCATGGGAATATTTCGTATCGACCAGCTTTGAAGGTTAAATATCTGTTTCAGACCTGGGACAAACAAGGAGGTCGAAATTAACAGGATAACAAGAGCCGTATTCCGGCAAAAATCAAGGATGAACGAACGATAGGTCGCCTGATGCGTTTCTTTTAAAAATTTCCATAATCGGTAAAAATAGATGACAAATATGCCCCAAATGGCCGCAAGTATATTAAAAACGACAAAATAGATTAAATATTCAGCGGAAATGCCGGTACGTAAAAGTATCCCTGGTATCAGGATGGCGCAAGCTAACGATGTGCACAGATAGCAGATAAACAGTACAATCAAAAGAATGCTATAAATACGATATTTTATCGTCCCTTTTGGTGGTTGCTTCGAAAACTGTGGCTTTCCTTTTCTTCCTCCGCGGGTTTTGATCTCAAACACATTAATTCTTGAAAGTACAAAATAAATCAGGATCAGATTCCAAAAAACTGCGCATACAAAATATTCGTAGATCAATGGTAGCCTCCAGCCATGGCTGCAGGTTTATTTTATTTTGAAAGAAGGGTCAGTTGTATCTCTGCATCCCGTGATGTCTTTTGTGACTTGGCATTTTCCTTTAGATTCTTAAAAATCCTGCGTGCCTCTTCAGGATTACCCGCTTTCCGGTAGCAAACACCGCTTAGATACATATAATTATCCGATTCCGTATAATTCGGTGCCTGTTTTGCTGCTTTTTCATATAATTCCGCTGCATCACTAAAATTATTTTTTAATTCAAGGCAAGCCGCCAAGCCAGCATATCCGGAGGCCAGCAGAATGTCGCTCCCTGAATAAGAATCAATAAATTCACGGAAATATAGCTCGGCGCTATCATAATCCTTTTCATTATAATAAATATTGGCTAAAATCAGCCGTCCCTGCTGCGCTGCATCACTGCTGCCATACTGGTCGATCAGTCGGTGCAGGCGTTCGCGTGCCTGGTCATAATTCTCATTATTGTATTCGATCTGAGCTATCCCCAGCTGCCCCTGAGCTGCCTGACTGCTTTCTCCGGATAACTGACCATACACAATTAAAACAACAATGAGTGCAAATACCGAAAGTACAACGGTCATGACCTGCTTGTAATTCTGATCAACGTAACTCTTTACCTGCAGGGTCGTCTTGACAAATTTATCTTCCTTAAGTTCCTGTTTGGTTAATCGTTTTTTGGGTTTGAGCATTGGGATACCTATTCATATTTCATTACTGGTTCAAATTATTTAGTATACGTGCATAGCGTTCCGATTACCCTTATTCGTCCATGCCGAAAAGATCTTCGGATCAAGTGTAAAAAATGCATGTACCAGTTTGCATGATCTCCTGGCACAATTTTATAATTTAAAAAAACTACAATTTTGAAACAAGGCGTTACATCAACCGTTTTTTTTAGATATATCCCCCAGAAGTTCTTCCAAATACCGTCGAAAAGATTTTCCCAGATCCTGACGTTTCAGGGCAAATTCGATGTTTATTTTTAAAAAATCCATCTTCTCCCCAAGATCAAACCTCTTCCCTTCAATCAGATAACCTGAAATGGCCTCACGTTTTAGAAGGTTTTGGAGGGCATCAGTCAGCTGCAATTGGCCGTGATTATCTGGTTTGGTCTGATCAATGGACTTAAAAATCTCTGGTGTTAAAATATAGCGTCCTGCGATGGCCAGATTCGAAGGACTTTCCCTTTTCTTCGGTTTTTCGACCAATTCAGTTAACCGCCATAAAGTATCATCGATACGTTCACCGCCAATAATCCCAAACCGGCTGAAATTTTCGCTGGCAACTTCTTCAAGAGCAACAACACTATGCTTGTATTGCTCATAAATATCTGTAAGCTGCTGGGTAACCGGAATTACTGATTGAATCAGTGTATCTCCCAGCAGGACCGCAAATGGTTCATTGCCGATATGATGACGGGCAGAGGAAATTGCGGTGCCAAGGCCGGTTTGTTCACGTTGACGGATAAAGTGTATATTGGCCATATCGGCAATACGGCGCATCTCATGATAGAAATCCATCATTTTTGCCTCTTTGAGCATAGTTTCAAGGTCCGGACTGCGGTCAAAGTGATCTTCGATCGCCCGCTTACCCCTGCCAATAATGATCAGTATATCTTCAATCCCTGAATCTACTGCCTCCTCGACGACATATTGAATCGCCGGCTTATCGATGATAGGAAGCATTTCTTTGGGCTGAGCTTTTGTTGCCGGCAAAAATCTCGTGCCAAGCCCTGCTGCTGGAATAACTGCTTTTCTGACCATACCTGTGAACCTTTATTTATGTCAATTTATTCTCCTCCCTGCACATATGTGAGCAGGGATGGGATGGAAAATGGCAAGTGGCAGCGCAGGAATCAGAACGTCGTCAGGTAAACAAGTAATAAATAATAATTTTGAATTCCCGAGGGTGACACGAGACCGTCTCCCGCCTGATGATACCTTTTTTGTGTTGACAAACCTAATTACTGTTCTAGATTACGTATGGTTTAATCACCCTTGCTTTTAATTTTTTAAGCGTGACGAACAAATGGTTCAACATTTCATCATTTTTGTAAATTCCAATGATCGAACCACCGGAACCACAAAACTTTGCTGACGCACCACAGGATCTTGCGGCTTCAATAAGGGCAAGATTTTCAGGACTAATATTCATAATTTTCCTTCGGAGATCAAAATTCTCGTTGATCAAACCATCCAGTTTTGCATGCTGTCGTCCGACCAATGCATCTCTGCCCTCCTGGGCTATTGCCGCAATTCGCTCCAGATTTGATATCACTTCCGGATCTCCGCGTTCAAAACGTACCCGAATATCATTCAAAACAAAACCGGAGACCTTACCGAGATCGGTACGGTAAGCAATATAAAGTTTGGGTAACAGATCCGGATCGAGCGGTTCATAGCGGCCATGTCCTTTTTCTTCCATTATTTTACGGTCAAAATCCATATATACACACCCCTCATAAACCTGGATCACCCGATCCTGCAGGCCGGCATTGATACCCAGTTCTTCCCTCTCCGCTGACAGGATCAGAGAAGGTAAAATCTCACGCTGTATTTCGATGCCAAAAAATCTGCATAAGGCGCGCATAGTTGCGGTAATAATAGCACTGGAACCTGCAAGCCCAACCTGTCTGGGTATGTTTGAGCTATAGCGAACGGTAAAATTTTTGGCTTCCAACCTGATGTTGTTTTTAAGTGTGTACTCATAAAATTTTTTGATCGCTGCTTTAATCAGTCTGTCCCCACCGTAATAACCGTGCAATGCGACCGTTTCAATCAGGTCATGGATGCTGCGATATTCGTTCCGATCCTGTATCTGCGGTTCAATCCTCAATTCCGGCGAGGCATATAAGGAAATCTGGGCACCAAAATTGCGGACACTGATCGATATAGTCTTCCCAAAATAGCCGTCTGAAGGATTGCCCAGCAATCCTGCGCGCGCAAAGGCGCGAGTTTCAATAATCATATTCGGTATCTCTTAATTCATTTGAGCTGCTACCAATAAATTTAACCATAATAGGAAAGGATCATAGCGTGATTCAAACGAACCTGGAGCCCGATCAGTCATTTGCTTTTTATACATGTTCAGGTAGCCGGCGTCCGGATAGCGCATTCCGGCAAAGACCAGTATCGCAAGCTCACGCTTATTTATTTTTGTTACCTGTTCACCCTTCCACAACTGGGGATGTTCTATATAGGGCATCATATAGTCGAGTGCCTTTTTAATACTGCCACCACGGTCATTTTGCCACTCCCAGAGATAACTATTGTGACCCTCAAAAAAACGGCACAGAAAACCAAACGCCTCCAGGTTGAAAAGGACATAATCATAAGAACGGGTGCGTGCCTCCTCCTCGGGACACCGCCCGCTGCCTTCAATCTGATTGCGGATTAGAAAATTTTTAGTGTGAACTTCAAGTGCAGGAAGAAGATCCGTGCGACCGGTAAAACTGGACATAGCTGCCGTCTGAGCCGTCCACCAGGTTGCATGATTATTACTCCGCATTTTTTCTTCTATACCTTTTTCACTATTCAGCATCCATACAAGATAATCGGTAAACCACCGGCGAAATTTATCCTGTTCATGATCAGGCCAGTGACCACTTATCGAAAGTAAATATAGGGCATCAAACCATTTGGTCCAGATATGCGTATCAATAATACCCACACTGCGTCCTGCACTTCTGTTCGGGATCGCCTGAGCATACTCTAAATGAGGATTCATTCTGGTCGATTCATCTATAAACCAGACCCTTAATATTTCAGCGGCCTTTGCCGAATATCCGGGTTTCTGAAGATAATGGCCCGCCAGACTGAGGATTGAAACAGCGATGGTCATTTCAGCCAACGATTCCTTATGATCGGTAAAACGATCAGGATTGCGCAATCCATCCCTGCGAATGTATGGCGCTTCCGGCGCATCAGGATCGGGCCACCAATAGGGACTCTCACTGAAATAATCGTGCGGATCTCCGCTGACTGCCTTGCCTGGATGATAGGTTACACTCCAGGGGCCGCTTTTAATATATAAGTCGGCGAATTTTTGTAATTCTTTTACATATGGCTGAACGGAATTTTTTTGGATCAAAACCGCCTCATCCATCGCCATGAGCTGATCTTTAGTAAAATATAGTATCTGCGCATGAACAGAAATAAATTCAAGTGAGAGAATACAGGTTATTAATGCCCTATTTTTCCTGAAAATTCCTTTGATCGTTTTATCAGAATGCATGCATAAGTCCTAATTAGAATTCGTCTTAAATGAGCAGTAACCGATTCTGGATATCAGGATTTGTATTTTTATCCGTAAAAACGCTGCACCCCTGCTTGGTATCTCTTCCCTGTTACGGTTTACTTCGATTTCCATTCAACACATACTCCGCAATACGGGAGGTTACTGCTTCCGCAGAACATAGATTTCAGGATTGGGCTCCCTTTCCGAATTAACGTTTCAATAAGTCAGCCAATTTAACGATCTACCACTAAATCCCTATCAATGACGATATAGCTGCCCTTAAAATCCTGATTGCGCGCCTCGATAACCGATCTGCCGTCCGGCACCGGCTTGAATTCAATTGCAGCCTTACCGTTTGCCGCTTCAATAATTTTACTGCGGGACGAAATGCCCCAATTTACCAGCAGTCGCCCCGGGCCATCCGCCGAGAAATAAATCCGGTCCTGATAGTCCAAACAACGGTTGCCTTCGGAATCACACACGACAGCTTCGATCAAAAAGTTACCCGAGGTCAATTTAATCGCGTTCAGGTCGATATGGTCAGCCTTGCCGTGCTTCTTGTAGGTATAGTCAATATCAAGCGAGTCAATGGCTGCCAGTTTGCCCTTTTTATATCCATAGGCGAGCAGCCGGTTACGCCCTTCCATAAATGCAACCTGCCAATACAGACCCTGTGCCGGGAAGGCATTCCGATCCCGCCGTTTTTTCCCGAGTCTGCTGCCATTCAGATGCAGTTCGACCTCATCCGCATTGCTATAAACACATACTTCCCGTGGCGTGTCTGGCGGTCCAGATCGTACCGTCCAGGTATGCGATTCAATATAACAGAAAATCGGGCTGTCTGTCCAGCTGCTTTTAAAAACAAAATACGCGTCCTTCGGATTGCCGCTCCGATCCAAAAGCCCTTTCTGATTGACATACGGTATGGCATTCTCAGGCCTCAGCGGCGTACCAAAGTCTTTGAATGCCCATTGAGCGTTCCCGGTAAACCAATCAAGCTTTTCTGAAACATTCAGATGCCAGTCAAAGAGATCAACGATATAATTCTCACTCCAGTCACCTTCCCTGGCAATATTTTTTACCCGATACTGATTGACCAACTCTTCCCAGCCGTCCGGACTGATTATTCCTTCTCCATCAATCGGATTTTCGACATGCCGTCCGACATGGCTTGAACCCCCATATTCGGCATGAAAAAAGCGATCGTATTTTTCCCGGGCGTCCAGGAGAGCTTTCTCATAATTGGTGTAAACACCTGAATACCAACCAGCCCAGATTGAAGGTGAAAAAACGTCCACAATATCCGCACCTTCGTAAAATTTTCGGATCGCGGTTACTCTTCCGGGATCCATTTCATGGGCGATATCGTGCAGTTTTATCAGAAATGTCCTCAAAGAATCCAGGTTTCCACCATCGGGAAAATCAGGAAGCCAGTATATTTCATTCCCCAGTGACCAGACCACGATGCATGGATGATTGATATTTTGCCTGATCATTTCACGCAGCATCTGTTCGGTGTTATTTTTCCACAATTCCGGACCCACGCCGCCGCGGCACCAGGGCAGTTCATCCCATACCAGCAGGCCGAGTTCATCACAGGCCCGGTAGACCTCCGGATCCTGGGGATAATGGGCCAGGCGAACAAAATTTGCGCCCATCTCCTTGATCATTTTCATATCTTTCCGATGCAGACTATCCGGCATGGCCGCTCCATATCCGGCATGTTCCTCATGCCGGTGCGTCCCGCGCAAAAGCAAGCGCTCGCCATTTAAATAGAAGGGACCATGCTCTTTAAATTCAAACCAGCGATATCCAAAGCGTTCCTGGAGTCCATCCAGCTCTTCATCACCCGATAAAAGCCTGACATCCAGTGTATACAGTTCCGGCTGCAAAGGAGACCATAGGCGGGGATTATAAATTTCTTCAAACGGGATTTGTGCCATTCTACCTGTTGTATTTACCTGAGAAGTCGTGACAGGCCGGCCATCCGGATCAAGGATTGTGGCCTTCAGTTGCAAATCCCCGTCAGTATTTTCCCCGGAAACATGAATCTCGCAGGTGGTTCTGGCGATATCCTTTGATACGGAAGGTGTTCTGATCATAATGTGTTCGATGTGGGTTGCCGGCACAATTTTCAGCCACACGTCCCTGGTAATCCCGCCATAGATAAAAAAATCGGATTTCTGAGAGGGGATGATATAGGGATTATAACTATTATCTACACAGACAGTGATGGAATTTTCCCTTCCGAATTTCAGAAATTCCGTAATATCAACTTCAAATCCGAGATATCCACCTGTATGCTGTCCAGCCAGCTGCCTGTTTACGTATACGCTGGCATTGATGTTAGCGCCTTCAAAGTAAAGAATGATCCTTGCCGGTGATTTCATTGCAGGTATATATAATTCTTTTTCAT
>WOR8_10008711_pt1 | contig 14674 bp, 13 predicted proteins | sample DeeMarSeWOR38_10_FD_19890 | JGI IMG/M metagenome (IMG submission 19890) | reverse complement strand
TCGTCTTGCCATGATCAATGTGTCCGATCGTGCCCACATTTACATGCGGCTTGGTTCGCTCAAACTTCTCCTTCGCCATCTTCTCATCCTCCCATGGTTTTAATTAATTAAGTTTCAAGATTTTGCTTTATGTTTGAACCCCATAAAGGCCGCCCCAAGTAAACACATTCCAAATCGCATATTTACCAATGGAGCCCACGATCGGAATCGAACCGATGAACCTCTTCCTTACCAAGGAAGCGCTCTACCGACTGAGCTACGTGGGCAGCAGATTGGTAACCGATTCACGTAAGGAGCTGAAAACAACCGAAACTTCATTTGGAGCGGGAGACGAGATTCGAACTCGCGACATCCAGCTTGGAAGGCTGAAGCTCTACCAGCTGAGCTACTCCCGCTAAACCAATTAATTTAATTATTTCCTCATCAATTACGAGTAAAAAATAGGGAGACTAAACCCGTTCCCACAAAAACTGAAATCAAGGTTGGTGGTGGGGGGAGGATTCGAACCTCCGAAGGCTTCGCCGACAGATTTACAGTCTGTTCCCTTTGACCACTCGGGAACCCCACCTAAAAACCACTCTGAATATAGACCGGGACTCGAACCCACGGCCTACTGATTACAAATCAGTTGCTCTACCAGCTGAGCTACGCTGGCCTAACAACTTAACCCGTTAAAATTATTTTAATTTTTTTTTGATTTATGATGAGATGATGTCCTGCACCTAAAACTATTCTTTTTAGTTATCTTTATTGTAAATATCAAATTCTATTATAGTTAGATATATTCATTTAGCGATTAAAATGAGGTTATTTATGCTATTTATCTTGATTTTTCTCCTAATTTCACATGTTTTTAGCTTATTTTACAATATTCTTAATTATTGAAAACGGATTGTGATCAGGATATGTAAATCAATGTGGCTGGATTAAATATTTGACCTTATTTTAGTTTTCATTGGCTTTGATTGAAGGTGTGATATCCGTCCCTGAAAAATTTTTAAACAAGCGCATCCAAAGTCAATATATACAAATTTATTTGACAAAATTTTTATATCCGCTAACGTGACTATTTAAAAACAGATATAGGAAAATAGAATATTACGCTTAAATCTTTGGACTTTCAAGCATTTTCCATTCAAATTACCAAAAATATTTGGCACAACCGCATAATTCTATACGGCGGCGGCCGTAATCGGATTGCTGCCCGGCATTGATGCCCGGTTTCGGGTTAAGTTTTTATTAAAATTGGCGATATTGAATTATAGCAGCGGGCGCAAAAAAAAATTAAGGCCAACCGAATCGCTTCGATCCGTCGGATTAAAAATAACATCAATACAGAACGCAGAATCGGCACCAGTACACGCGCACCCGGTTACACACGTAAAAAGCGCTGAAGCCTATTTATTAATCACCTTCTTGAAAAAGTAAAGGTTGCAAAAATAGTGCGGTTGCGATTTTACTGAATCAAGCGGTTCGCAGACGGCCCTGACGAACGGGGTGCTCAAAGGCGAAAATGAATCAAACCAAGGATATTGTTGAATTTTATTTTACTAACCTCATAAATAATGGTATATAATGATAAAAAACCGGAATCGGGAACTAATCAGATGAAAATACGCTTACGCTTTCTTTCTTGTTGTTTATCGATCTTCATTTTGGGCTGTGGCCATTTACTTCAAAACACTTCCGAGCACCGCAACAGTGGTGATCAGGGTGCCGAATATTCCGCCAGCCTCTCAACCAATCCAAATCAGGATGCTGATTTTAACAGCACCATCAACACCCAAACCAGCTCGCTCGGCATCAGCGGTTCTGTCTTGGAAGAAAAAGAACTGGGTACTTATGAAGAAGATGAAAAACCAGAAGACGTATACAAAAAGATTGAAACCCTGCTGGACGAAGCCCTTGATCTATGTCAGGTCTCTCAGGATTTCTGGCAAAACGGTGAACTCGAAAACGCACTGGATGCCCTGGATCAGGCATACGCCTTGCTTTTAAATGCCGATACATCCGATCGCACCAAATTAATCCAGCAAAAAGAAGATCTGCGCTTTATGATATCAAAGCGCATCCTTGAAATTTGATCGGTTTACCATCGGCGCCGAAAGAATTTTTTTCATCGAATCGTACCGGCGATCCGGTCGATACCGGCAGCATATTGTCGCCGCCCTTGAAGAAGCCGGCTTGCCTGAAGAGCTTTCGTGGCTGCCGTTAATCGAAAGCGGTTTTAAAGTAAGGGCACTTTCGCGGTCCAGGGCTTTGGGATTATGGCAATTTATCCCGTCTACCGGCTACAAGTTCGGGCTCAAAAGGGATAAACTCATTGATGAGCGCATGGATCCAATAAAATCGACCCGGGCCGCAATCGATTATCTTAAGGAACTGCATGCCATTTTCGGAGATTGGACCACTGTTTTGGCAGCATATAATTGCGGGGAAGGAAGAGTTTTGAATGTCATCCGGCGCCAGAATGTGAATTATCTGGACAATTTCTGGGATCTTTACGAGCGCCTGCCGCGCGAGACCGCGCGCTATGTGCCCAGATTTTTGGCAACCCTGCATATTCTGGATCACCCGGAAAAATACGGCATGAATTTAAGTGATCTGGATATGCCGCAGCAATATGAAACGGTAACGATTGCCAAACAGGTGCATCTCAAGGACGTCGCCAGGTCGATTGCGGTTGAAGAAACCGCGCTCAGCGAACTGAATCCTGAATTGCGTTATAAAATATCCCCGGAACAAAGCTATCCGCTTAAGGTCCCCCCGTATAAAAGCAGCATTTTATTGACTCAATTAGATGAAATACCGGTTTCGACGCCGCCCCAGCGCGCATACGTTTATCATCGCGTCCGTTCCGGCCAGACCCTTTCACTCATTGCCAAACGATATCGCACCAGCGTCTCAATGATCATGCGGGCAAATAATTTACGTCGGTCAAATTATATCGTCGCCGGCCGATTACTCAAAATACCTCAGAGAGGTTATCGATATCATCCGCCAAAAGTTCCGCGGCCGAAATACGGCCGCAGTGTTGTCCATGTGGTTAAAAAAGGCGATTCGCTCTGGACCATCGCCAAACAATATGGGACGACAACCAAAAACATACAGATGCTCAATCATCTGCAAACGACCAATCTGCACAAAGGGCAAAATCTGACCATTTTTGCAGGCAAACAAACGCCTCCGCAAGTCGCAGGTTTAGCCACCTATCAGGTAAAATCGGGTGACAGTCCGTTTTTAATTGCCAAAAAGCACCAAATGAACCTGAATCGTTTTCTCTATTTAAATCAATTATGGCCCGATGACACCATTTATCCCGGCCAGACCGTATATATTGAATAGCAGCGGATTCAAAGGACTATCTTCCCGCAGATAGTGGATGCGCTGAGCTGACGTTTGCGAACCCGTCTGATTCATTTGAAAGTCCAAAAATAAAGGCAGATAAAATCTGGTAACGTTTGATATTTCCAACACTTTCTTTTTTAGAACCCATCTCAAAAGGTTTGAGATGGGTTCTATATTTTATTCGCTTCTTTGACCCAACCAACTCCCGAGTTATCCCGAGCACGGGTTTAATCGATGCCCGAAGACGAGGCCGCTATTTTGGGCTTGCAACCGGCGCTAATCCAAAATTATAATAACCGAATTCATCGGTTGTCTTTCATGTGGTTGATGATCAATTCGGCGAATACAAATGGCTGCCAAACCATCGAGCAGTAAAAAGGAGGGCCCATGAGCGCATTCAATTATAATCTTGCGGATCAGGTTTTTGTCGTCACCGGCGGCAGCAGAGGCATCGGATTCGAGATCGCCAGGTTGCTGCTCGACCAGAAGGCCAGAGTCGTTATCTGCGGCCGAAAGCAGGAAGGTCTTGATCTGGCTGCCCAGGAGCTTGGGGCCGGCGATAATCTGTTAGCCGTTCAGGCCCATGTTGCCAAAAATGAAGAGATCGAAGCTCTGTTTAATCAGACCCTGGAGCGTTTCGGCAAACTGGACGGGCTAATCAACAATGTGGGCATGAACATCATAACCGCTGTGGTGGATGCCGATCCCGGCTTGTGGCGTAAAATTATTGATTCCAATCTCAACGGCAATTTTTTATGTTCTCGCAAAGCCGGACAAATTATGCGCAACCAGCAAAACGGAAAAATTGTAAATATTTCTTCAATTGCCGCCAGAAGGTCCGCCCCGGCAATGGGAATTTATGGAATTGCCAAAGCTGGCATCGAGATGCTGACCAAAGTACTGGCGCAGGAATTAGCCCCATTTAATATCCAGGTGAATGCCGTCGCCCCGTGTATGGTTCGAACCGCATTCAGTGAGCCTTTCTGGTCAAATAAAGATCTTCATGAAGCGATTGTTAAAACGATTCCGCTGGGCAGAATCGCAGAGCCTATTGATATCGCCCATCCGGCCCTCTTCCTATGCTCGGCCGGTGCTGATTTTATTACCGGCCAAACCCTGCTCGTCGACGGTGGTGCCAGCGCGATATGACCTTTGAGAACAAACATCAGCGCTACACGAGATGGTCTGTGATCACGGGTGCGCCCTGTTCGGGCAAAACAGCTGTCATCCATATGCTGGAACAACGGGGGTATCAGGTGGTCCATGAAGTTGCGCGTGCCTATATTGATAATGAATTAATGAAGGGCAAGACCTTACCGGAAATAAAAGCCGACGAATGGGCCTTTGAACGCCATATTCTGATGGAAAAAGTCAGGATTGAATCCACGCTCACGAAAGATGAAATTATCTTTTTTGATCGTGGGGTACCCGACAGCATCGCTTACTACAAACTAAACGGCCTCGACACTGCCGAACCGTTTCAGAAGAGCGGTGAGGTTCGCTACCAAAATGTATTTCTATTCGAAAGGCTCCGTTTTTTGGCGGACCCGGTGCGCTCTGAAAATGAAAAAACAGCCCTTCGACTGGGCCGGTTAATTGAAGAAAGTTATCAATCGCTGGGCTATGACCTTATCCAGGTACCGTTGCTCAGCGTTGAAGAGCGCACTGAATTTGTTTTAGAGCGCCTTTAGCAGATTTTCTTTTTCTATTTTGGTCAGGTGCCGCCAGCGGCCTGATGGCAGATTACCCAGCTTGATGTTTGCGATTCGAATCCGTTTTAAATGCGTAACCTGGTTTCCGACTTTTCGAACCATCCGTCTGATTTGTCTATTTTTGCCTTCCCGTAAGACAATCCCGAAGCGTCTGGTGGAAATCCGTTTAACGTGCGCCGGGCGCGTCCGCGTCCCCATCATCGGCAAACCCTTCGCCAGTTTTCGCAGCGCCCCCTCGGGCAGCGGCTTGGCTACCGTGACCTCATACTCCTTCTCGTGGTTAAAAGATGGGTGCGAAAGCCGGTGGTGCAGATAGCCGTCATTGGTCAGCAATAAAAGCCCGGTTGATTCCTTGTCCAGCCGCCCGACGGGATAGACTCTCTCAGCAATATCCAAAAGATCCAACACAATTTTTTCATTTTGCTGATGACAGCTGGAGACATAACCTTTGGGTTTGTTCAGCGCAATGTAAGTCGGCGCGGTATCGGATCGAATGGCATCACGGTCGACTTCAACAGCGTCCCGCTCCGGATCAACTTTTACGCCAAGCTCGGTGACGATCTTTCCGTTAACCATTACCCAACCGGCTTTAATATATTCTTCGCCCTTGCGTCGAGAACATATGCCCGCTCTGGAGAGAAACTTCTGCAGCCGCATCTCTGTCATGGTTGAACTACTTATGGAAGAGGTTTGTTCGGTTGGTTTCTAAATCCTTTAATATTAACAAAAAATGCCTAAAATGAGCTAAAATGCCTAAAATTATTAGGTGGTTGCGCGCCAATTTAAAAATGTCAGAATTCATTAACCTTGGGCATTTTAGATCATTTTAAATTTTAGCTCATTTGTTGGTGAAAGCACTCCAATTGATATCGCGGGGCTGCCAAGTAAAAGCTGCGAATTAGAAAAAAATTAAGAACGATAATCGGCGTTTATCTTGACATAGTCGATGGAAAAATCACAGGTAAACACCGAAGATCTTCCTTTGCCGGCCTTTAAATCAATCGTTATGGTATATTCTGGCTGTTTGAGGACCTGAGTGGCTTGGGCCTCGGCTTCTTTGCCGCAGCCCATGCCGCTTTTTACCATCAACACATCGGCAAAATAAACATCGATGGCATCCGGTTCAATTGGCACCCCCGCCCGGCCGACTGCCCCGAGGATTCTGCCCCAGTTGGCATCCTCTCCGAATAGTGCCGTTTTTAGAAGATTGGAATGGGCGACCGTATCGGCAATCTGATAGGCATCGGCATCTGACTTTGCCCCTTTCACCGCGATCTCGACCAGTTTGGTAGCGCCTTCGCCATCCTTGACCAATTGTTTGCCCAGCGACATCAAAACCGCATCAAGGATGCCTTGAAATTCTTTTCTGTCAGCGTCACGGTTGATCACAGCCCCGGACTGGCCGTTAGCCATCAAAAGCGTGGTATCGTTTGTACTGGTATCACCGTCCACGGTAATGCGGTTTAAAGAACGGTCCGTTGAGGCCAAAAGCATCTCTTTGAGCAGCGCCGGCTCAGCCGCCATATCGGTCATGACAAAACACAGCATTGTGGCCATGTCCGGGCGGATCATTCCGGAGCCCTTGGCAACCCCGGTCACCGTAAAAGCGGTACCGCCCAGCTGGCCCTTCCGGGTAACAACCTTGGGCACGGTATCGGTGGTCATGATAGCCTCGGCAAGAAGGGATACGCCAGCGGCATCCAGGGTATTGATAAGGTCGGGAAGCGCTGTTCGAACCTTCTCAACGGCAAGCGGCTCTCCAATTACGCCGGTGGAAGCCACCAGCACCTGTTCTTGTGGGATATCCAGCTTTGCGGCCGTCCAACGTGCCATTGAAATGGCATCCTGCATTCCTTTTGCGCCGGTGCAGCAATTGGCGTTGCCGCTATTGACAATCACCGCCTGACAGGTGCCCGAGGTGATCCGTTGCATATCCAACAGAACCGGAGCGGCTTTTATTTGATTGCGGGTAAATACGCCGGCAACTTTGGCCGGTGTTTCGGAAAAAATGAGTCCAAGGTCTTTTTGACCATTCTTTTTCAATCCCGAGGCGACTCCGGAGAATTTAAAGCCCTGACACATGTTATCCTCACAATGGTTGAATATCGAATGGCAATCATAATATAGAAAAAACCGGCAGCTGTCCACAAAGATGTCAATCAGTCTGCCGGCCGTTGGCATGCGCCGGCATCAATTGACATCCTGATTTCTTTTCGCTACGTTGCCGGAATGGTTTTAAATAATCTTTTTCCGGTATTTGCGCTGCTGCTCTTCGGCCACCTGCTAAAGCGAGTCGGCTTGACCCATGATGCGTTTTTAAAAACAGCGGATAAGCTCATATACTATATTTTCTTCCCGGCGCTGCTTTTTTGGAAGATCGGTGCCGCTGCATCGGATCAGGTCGGCAATCCGGGTCTTTATAAAGCGGCGATTTGTGCGGTGATCAGTGTCTATGTATTCAGCAGCCTCTATATCAAAGTCTTCAGCGTGCCCGCCTATCAAGCCGGTTCTTTTTCACAGAGCTGTTATCGCTTTAATACCTATATCGGAATGGCTGTCATTCTGAATGCATTGGGAGAAGACGGCGCCCGTCAGTTCAGTATCCTCATCGGTTTGATCATTCCGATCATCAATATCCTGGCTGTGACCACCTTATCCTGGTATTCAGAAGAAAAAGTATCGCTGCTGCAACGGATTGGGCTTACCGCCAAAGCGCTGATTTCCAATCCATTGATCATTGCCTGCCTCGCCGGTATCGCCTACTGGAAACTGATTGGCAGATTTCCGGTTTTCATCGACAACACTTTTGGGCTGGCGTCCTTTGTTACCCTGCCATTGGCCTTGTTTTCCATTGGCGGCGCGTTGAGCCTGGGCGGAATGAAAAACCATTTGAAATTATCCCTGGTTGCCGCTGTTTTCAAACTAATCCTGCTCCCCATCATCGGGTATCTTTTTCTAAAAGTATTTAGTGCGACCGGAATTTCTTTTAAGGTCGGCATGATCTATTTCGCATTGCCGACCTCAACAGCGCTCTATATATTGTCTTCCCAGTTAAGCAGTGATACTCAACTGGCATCAGCCGCCATTGCGCTTTCGACGATACTGTCGTTTATCTCATTGTCAGTGGCCTTGTTGATCTAACTTAAACCTAAATTGAGCGTTTCAAATTTTAAAATGGGAAAACATCTTTATTCTTGAGGAATTCTATCGATTTAAATTTTTAAAATTTGAAACCCTGCGGGATTGCCGATCTTACCGCATCTGCGGCGTCAGATGCCGTCCCGCATAGTTTACTATAGCGGAACGGCATCTTTCTAGTAGCTGCGGCAACCTCGACAATCGCTCAACTTGGGTAAAATAAAAACCCGACCCAGCATGACAACAAATTTTAAGTTGATTATTGAATACGATGGCAGCCGATATCATGGCTGGCAGCGTCAAAAAGAAGACCGCAGCATTCAGGGCGAAATTGAAAAAGCCTTGAAAACAATAACGGCTCACAGCGTGACGCTTGTCGGATCGGGGCGCACCGATGCCGGCGTCCATGCCCAGGGTCAAGTAGCCAATTTTAAATGCGACACCCGGTTGGATCCCGCGGCGCTGACAAACGCGCTTAACGCTGTGCTGGAAGATGATATCGTCATTAAGGGTTGCGAGGCGGTGAGCTCATCCTTTCATGCCCGTTATGATGCCAAAAGCAAAGTTTATCATTACCGAATTCTAAACCGACCCTTACCGGCTGCCATTGGGCGCCAGTATTCATGGTTCATTCGCAAAGCACTGAACCATGAGGCCATGCGAGCGGCGATTGCCTATATCATTGGCCCCCATGATTTCAAAGCCTTTGAGGGCACCGGCAGCGTCAGACAGCATACAACCCGTCACATTTATTCAGCCGAACTTAGTGAGCAAGACCACGGGTTGTTGGTCTTTCAAATCGAAGCCGACGGATTCTTAAGGTATATGGTTCGCAACATCGTCGGAACGCTGGTGGATGTGGGTCTTGAAAAATTATCACCCCATGATTTCAAGCGTATTTTAAATTCGAAAGATCGCTCCCAGGCGAGCGCGACGGCTCCGGCACAAGGTCTGACACTCATGGAAGTTAATTACGAGTAAGCATCTCAAAAATACGGTTTTCGAGGACGAGTAGGAGCACGAGGACGAAGTTAGGTAGCATTCCTTCGCATTGTGTTCGTGCTCGTGCTCGTCCTCGTAATCGTTACCTGCTGATAACAAATTTTAAAAACATTATCCGGTTTTTGCGATATCCAGGGTTGATGGGTTGTCTATCCAATGTTATAGAAGGCGGCGAATGATTTTAAGTGCGTGCGTCATCATTTTTAACACCCGTAAAAAGGATTATAAAAATGACAGATTTCAAAAAACTGAGTGGACCGGAACGTCGCAAAATTAAAGACGATCTGCTGCAGCGTTATGGTGAATTTCAGTCCCGCCAGATCACGCTGGACATGACCCGGGGCAAACCGTGCGCCGAGCAGCTTGACTTAGCGCTGGGGATGCTGGAAGGCGATATCGGCAAAGCCTATTTGACCCAAAATGGCCTGGATTGCCGCAATTATGGCGGGCTCGACGGTATTCCGGCGGCAAAAATTTTGTTTGCCGATTACATGGGCGTTGAACCCGATGAATTGATCCTGGGCGGGAATTCAAGCCTCAATATGATGCATGACACCATTTTGCGTGCCATGGTAAAGGGGATGACCGACGGCACTCCACCCTGGGGGCAACTTGACAAGGTTAAGTTTCTGTGCCCGAGCCCCGGATACGACCGTCATTTTTTTATTTGCGAATATCTTGGCATCGAGATGATTCCAATCGACATGCAGGAAAACGGGCCTGCCATGGACGCAGTTGAGGATCGGGTTGCCGCGGATGCGGAAATCAAAGGGATCTGGTGCGTTCCCAAATACAGCAATCCGACCGGTGTGGTCTATTCCGACGAGGTCGTTGAGCGTCTGGCGAACATGAAGGCTCGGGCGGTTGATTTTAGAATTTTTTGGGATAACGCTTACGCCGTTCATCATCTGGCGGACAGGCCGGCTCCGCTAAAAAATATCCTGACAGCTTGCAAACAGGCCGGCAACCCGGAGCGCGCCTTTATGTTCGGATCAACGTCAAAGATCTCTTTTGCCGGCGCCGGTCTGGCGATCATGGCCGGAAGTCAAAAAAATATGCAGTGGGTCAAAAACCAGATGGCTTTTCAAACCATTGGCCCGGACAAGCTCAATCAGTTGCGCCATACCCTTTTCTTTAAAAATATGGGCGGCATCGAAGCCCATATGAAAAAACATGCCGCGATTTTAAAGCCAAAGTTCGATGCAGTCCAAAGCATTCTGGAAAACGAACTAAAAGGCAAAAATATCGCCAGCTGGAGCAAACCGCAGGGAGGCTATTTTGTCAGCATTGACACGCTGGAAGGCTGTGCGGCTTCAGTTATTAAAAAGGCCGCTGACGCCGGCGTTAAGCTGACACCGGCCGGTTCGGCTTACCCATAAGAATGATCCCCTGGATCGCAATATTCGCATCGCACCGTCTTTCCCGCCATTAGACGATATCCAGGTTGCCATGGAGCTGGTTGCTGTCTGCATTCAACTGGTTAGCCTTGATAAAATCTAGAAACGGGTGTGACGCTCGTTGATGACGGATAACATGCATCGTGCCTGAATGAAGCAAATAAAAACCCCGCCTTAAAAAAAGGACGGGGTTTTTATATGGGATAATGAATCTGGCCGCAATCCGCATCAGGCGGATGGGTCAGACAAAATTACGCCGCAAACGTTCCGTCAACGCAAATCGCTGGTGCCGTAAACTGGCCCCTATCTGCTCTTGCGTTTGGATGCTTTCAGCGGGTTAATTTTTGTTTTGGCTTTGTTGGATTCAACGGCCAAATGGGTCGCCAGGTTACAATTGCCGTTTTTCCATTTAATGGCAGGTTCCGGACAGGCGGTGCAGTACCATCCGGAAGAAAGTTCGGTACCGCGGTTGCAGCCATTGCACTGCTCGACGACCTGGTTACAAATTCCACCTTTGTAGGAGCATCCTTTTGAAGTCATAAAGGTGCACTCCATACCTTTTTTAATTGTTGCGCAATTCATTGGAATCACCCCCTTCCGGCGCTAAATAATAAAAATAAAAAACCCGGGTCCAGCTTCCGGCCTATAGGGCCAACAGCCCGGAGGGAGGACCTGATTTTCGATGTTAGAATAACACGCGATCTAACTTCGGCAATATGCGTGCCAGTTTGGATTACCTAAAAAAAAGTTTTCGGAATATAATGGGGCCGGGGCTACTTGTCAATAAAAATTTAAAAAATTATCTCAGTTGTGATAAGATAGTCGGCAATGGGATGAAGCCGCATCGGTTCCGGTTTTTACGAATTTTGTTTGAGGTGATTATGGATTCAGCATCTATCGAGACAGACATACCCATCCTGGGCGAGGCCAAAATACCTTCGCCGGTTCAAGTCCGTGCCAAAGGTGCCAACGACATCACCTTTACTGCCGATCATGAACGGGTGGTTATTGATGTCAGCGCGCTAAACCTTTTACAGCAAATCAAAGCCGGCCAGGAACCGTCTTGTTTTGAACTGGCAGGCCCCAGAGACAACATCTTTTTTGACCCCAGCAAACTGCGCTGCGCCCTGGTGACGTGCGGCGGGCTTTGTCCCGGGTTAAACGATATCATCCGTTCAATTGTTCTGGAGCTTCACTGGGGTTATGGTGTTCAAACGATATACGGGATCCGCTTTGGCCTTCAAGGATTCATCCCCCAATTCGGCCATCAGGTCATTGACCTGACCCCAGACTATGTCGTCAATATTCACGAAAGAGGCGGATCGGTTCTGGGATCTTCCAGAGGCCCGCAGGATGTTGAAGAAATTGTTGATTGCCTGGAACGCATGAACGTGGGCATCTTATTTATGATCGGGGGCGACGGAACGCTGATTGCCGCTACCCGGATTGCAGATGCCATCCTGAAGCGAAACCTGAAAATCAGCGTGGTCGGAGTCCCCAAGACCATTGATAACGACATTTATCTGGTATCGCGTTCGTTTGGCTTTGATACGGCGGTCGATGTGGCCACCCGCGCCATTATGAGCGCTCATAACGAAGCCCAGGGCTATCCAAACGGCATTGGCCTTTTAAAGCTGATGGGCCGGCACTCGGGCTTTATTGCGGCAACCGCTGCCCTGGCTCAGCAGGATGTCAATTTTGTGTTAATCCCCGAGGTCGATTTCGACCTGAGCGGGCCCAATGGACTGTTAAACGCGTTGCGGCAGCGGTTGGCGGATAGAGGGCATGCGGTTATTGTTGTCGCAGAGGGTGCCGGGCAAAAATTTTTTGAGAAGGAAAAAACCGAGCGCGATGCCTCCGGTAATATTAAACTCAAAGATATTGGGATATATCTTAAGGAGGCCATTATATCTTATTTTGAGGCGAAAGACATCAACATCTCCACCAAATATATCGATCCAAGCTACATGATCAGGAGTTTGCCGGCAAATGCCAATGATCGCGTTTTTTGCAATTTCCTGGGGCGCAATGCGGTCCACGCCGGTATGGCAGGTAAAACAAACCTGCTAATCGGGCACTGGAATAACAACTTTGTGCATGTCCCTATGGAAACGGTGGCCGGGAAACGCAAACAAATCGATCCGAAAGGCAGTCTATGGCGCAGCGCGCTGGAAGCAACCGGGCAGGGATCGCTCAAGAATGCGTAGAGTTGGTGTTTCGTTTTTAGGGGTTGGTTTTGGGTATATCGCATTCCCGGAATCTTACATACTAAATCCTAAACACTAAATACTAAACACCAAACACCAAACACTAAACACACTTTAATCTTGTTCTAATTCTACAAACTTCCTCCCCTTGATCCTCAGAAGATACAACTGCTTTTGCGCATCTCCATTCTCATCAAAATAAGTCGGGCCGGTGATTCCCGAAAAAACCGCCATATTTAAGAGCGCATTTTTCAATTCACTCTTAAATCGCAGATCGGGTTGATTAAGAATGCCGAAGACCATCATGGCTGAATCGTAAACCACCGCTTCAATGAATCCCGGTTTTTCCTCATAGGTCTCTTCGAAAATCTGGACAAAATCCTGCACAACAGGTGCTGAGCTTTCCGAAAAAAAACCATCGGGCATAATGGCACCTTGAACATATTGGGCGGCCATTTTAATCAAGGTATCAGAATGCCACAGATTCGTTCCCAGCAAATAAATATCTTTGACATCATAAAACGCCAGCTGCGGAATAATCAAACCGGCGGTCCGGGGTGAATCCGGAATGAATATGGCATCAAAATCTACAATTGCCTCCGGTTCCTCATCCTCAGTTTTTTGTTCTTGATTTCCATTTGGGTTGTCCTGATCCACTGGCGAGTCGGTATCTCTTAGATTCTCATCTTCTTTCCCGCTCAATTGATCCACTTCTTTTAACTCCGCCGGAATATCATAATACAGCCCGACAAGTTTTTTGATAGGATCAGCAAAATCCGTATGCTGCGGGTTGTAGGCTTCGACCCCGACAATTTTCCCCCCATTTTCAAGCAGCCGATCCCAGAATAAATTCATAAATGTGATACCGTAAGTTTCATCGGGGTAAAGAATCGCAAACCGATTCAAACCGAGTGTGTTGGTGGTGAAATCCGTTAGGGCCTTTACCTGCATTGACGGGGTAATAAAGTTTCTGAAAACATAATCACCGATCGAGGTGATATTGTCCTTCTGCGTTAAGGTAATGATAGGGATCGCGTTTGCCTGGGCTTCGGCAGCGGCAACCTCAGCTGTGACAATGGGTCCGATGATGGCGGCGACCTTCTCATCGATCAATTCCTGCATCGCCAGACGTGTTTGATCCGGATTGCCGCGTGAATCTTTGACAACAATATTCATCTGGGGACCGCTGGATTGGACGCTGAAGCGTTCAAGAGCAAGTTCAAGGCCTTTTAAAGCTCGAAAGCCGACTGTTTGATAAGGACCGCTAAGCGGCAACAGACAGCCAATGGTATAGCGATTAAATAGCGCGCTTTCTTTTATTTGTCTGATCAGATCTTCAGCCAGCGCCGCATTTTCATGATCAGGGTATTGCGCTAAAAATTTTTCAAAGGCCATCAAGGCATCATCATATTTTTCCTCCATAGCGTAGTTCAACCCCAGCTGAAACATCAAATATTCACGGGGCAAATTTAATTCCCAACTTTTGAGCAATTCGATAATGGTTGCTGAATCAAGCTGGGCAATCGATGTTTTTATTTTCTGGGTGATGGCCTCCTGTTCCAGCTCTGAAGCAATTTGCCGGGCCTCGACATAGTATTTGAAGGCATCTGCCGGCGATCCGAGCGCCAAATAGGCATCACCCACCAATGCATAGGTTCGGAAAATGTGTGGGGCTGAATCAAGACTTCGCAAAACGTCGGATGCCTGCTCAATAACCGCTAAATATGCGCCTTCCTGGTAAAGTGTAGACAAAATTTCCACCCGGGCATCCGGGTTGAAAGAACTCCGGGGATATTCTGAAATCAGGCGGTGATAAACGCGGCGCGATTCAACATAGTTGCCTAAAATTGAATTGATTTTGCCGATTTTC
>WOR8_10004213_pt1 | contig 14675 bp, 11 predicted proteins | sample DeeMarSeWOR38_10_FD_19890 | JGI IMG/M metagenome (IMG submission 19890) | reverse complement strand
CCGCTCCCCCCGATGACCACGGTGTTCTTCCCCCGGGGGACGTCCAGGTCCAGACCGTCGAGGACGACCTTCTTCCCGAACCGCTTGTGCAGCCCCCGGATCCCGATCATTGCGCGCTACCCGCTCCCTCGCCCCCCGGCGACCGCTCTTCCCGGGGCGCCTCAGAACATGAACGACGTCATGAAGTAGTCCGACACGAGCACCGTCATCGACGAAGCCACCACCGCCCGCGTGGTGGCGCGGCCCACTCCCTCCGCGCCCCCCTCGGCGATGAACCCGTTATAGCAGGAGATGAGCGCGATGAGAAACCCGAAGACGGCGGCCTTGATGAGGCCCGTGTAGATGTCCCGGAACTCCAGATACTGGTACGTCTTGTCCGTGTAGACGTACGGGTTGGCGCCGAGGAGGTAGACGGACACGAAGTATCCCCCCAGGATGCCGACCAGGTCCGCGAAGATGACCAGCACGGGAAGAACGAGGGTGGAGGCGACGACCCGCGGGACGACGAGATACTTCACCGGGTTCGTCGCCAGCGTCACCAGCGCGTCGATCTGCTCCGTCACCTTCATCGTGCCGAGCTCGGCCGCGATGGAGGCCCCCACCCGCCCCGAGACGATGAGGCCGGCGAAGACCGGGCCCACCACCGAGCCGACGAAGCTCGTCGCCTGGAACCGCTGGAATCCCGACCAGCTCTGGAGGGCCAGCACCATCCCCGTGAAGGTCGCCGTGACCATCACCACCGGCAGGGAGTTGATCCCCACCTCCTCCATCTGCTTGACGATGTTCTTGATCTCCGAGGGCGGCCGGAAGAGCCAGGTGACGCACTGCAGCAGGAGGACGAAGATGTTCCCCAGGTCCTCGATCATCCGGAACACGCGGGTGCCGAAGGAATCGAGGAAGACGGCGAGGCCGTTCCTTGTCCGGGTGTCAGCCAACGACACGCCTCGGGATCCGTCGCCCGACCTGCGTGAGGATCTCGTAGGGGATCGTCCCCGAGAGGAGGGCGAGCTCGTCGGCGGTCGGCCCCCCTTCCCCCATCACGACGACGTCCGTCCCGATCGACACGCCGGGAACGCCGGTGACGTCGAGCATCGTGTGGTCCATGCAGACCCTTCCCGCCACCGGGACCCTGTGCCCGTTCACCCCCATCCAGGCGGCGTTGGAGAAGGCGCGCCGGTAGCCGTCGGCGTACCCCAGCGGGACCGCGGCGATCCTGCGCGTCCCCGCGCAGCGGAAGTGCCGCCCGTAGCTCACCGGGTGCCCGTCGGGAAGATCCTTGAGCGAGACGATCCGGGTCACCAGCCGCATCACCGGCTTGAGTCCCAGGCCGGCGCCCACCCCCTCCGCCGGCAGGGACCCGTAGAGGGCGATCCCCGGGCGCACCATGTCGTGGACGTGCTCCCGGTACCTCAGGATCCCCGCGCTGTTGAGCGCATGGGCCCGCACGGCCCCGCCGAACGCTTTCCGGACCAGGGGGAGGACCTCCCCGCCGAACGACGCAAGCTGCATCCGGGTGTACTCCTCGTCCGACCGGTCGTTCCCGTCGGCCGAGGAGAGATGGGTCATGACCCCCTCGGCGAGGAGGAACTTCGCGGAACCGATCGCCTCGACCGCCGCCTTCGTCGCCCCGCGGAGGAGACCGAGGCGCCCCATCCCCGTGTCGATCTTGATGTGCACGGGAAAGGGGGTCCCGCTCCGTTCGCCCGCGCGGTCCAGGAAGGGGATCTGCCTCAGGTCGAACACGGCGGCGGAAAGACCGGATTCGCGGGCCTCCCCGGCCTGCGGCTCGTCCACCCCCCCCAGCACCACCACCGGCCCGGCAACCCCGCCCCGGCGCAGTTCGACCCCCTCCTCCACCGTGGCCACCCCGAACATGTCCGCACCTTCCTCCGCGAGCGCCCTGGCGACGGGGACCGACCCGTGCCCGTAGGCGTCGGCCTTGACGACCGCCAGGATCTTTGTGGGGGCGGGAAGAAGGGAGCGGATCGTCCTGACGTTGTGGCGCAGTGCAGGGAGGTGGATTTCCGCCACGGTGGGTCTTGCCAAACGGGCGCTCCTTCAAACGGCCGGGATGGGCACGATCTACCCGGAAAGTCTACTTGAACCCCCCCGTCAAGTAAAGACGGGCGGCCGCTTTCGCCCTGCCGCAGACCCAGCGATTGACAATGACGGGGGTCGGAGATATCATCTCTCTACAGACGCCAGGGGTGCTCTTCGCTGAGAGTCCGCGCATCGCGCGGGCAACCCGTCGAACCTGATCCGGATAATACCGGCGCAGGGAGCGTGGTTCTCTCCGGACCGTACCTTTCCTTGGTGCGGTTTTTGTTTTTTTTATAAGGGGGAATGAAGACGATGCTTCCACAGAACAAACCGATGAACGGCGACCTCCTCCCCGTCTCCGCGGAGGAGATCTCCCGGCTTCTCGAGGGGGCCGCGCCCTTTAGGCGGCGCGAGGCGCTTTCCCTGCTCGGGTCCCTGACCCCGCGGCGCAGGCTCACCCTTCCGGAAGCCGCCCGCCTGCTGGCCACACCCGACCCGATGGTGTGGGAGAAGGCCGCGGCGATGGCCCGGGCCGTGCGCGAAGAGGTCTTCGGGCGGCGGGTCGTGCTGTTCGCCCCTCTCTACCTCTCCAACGATTGCGTAAACAACTGCCTGTACTGCGGGTTCCGCCACGTCAACCGGGAAGCCCGGAGGGTCACCCTCTCCCCCGCGCAGGCGGTCCGGGAGGCCCGCTTCCTGGAGAAGAAGGGGTACCACCGCCTCCTGCTGGTCAGCGGGGAAAACCCGGGGAAGACCGACGCCGCGTACCTCGCGCAGGTCCTGCGGGCGATCTACCGCGAAACGGGGATGCGCATCCTGCACGTCAACGCCGCCCCGATGCCCGAGGAGGAGCTCAAGCTCCTCAAGGAGGCCGGCGCGGGAGTCTACCAGGTCTTCCAGGAGACGTACCACCCGCAGACCTACCGGGAGATGCACCCCTCCGGTCCGAAGGCGGACTACGCCTGGCGCCTCACGAGCATGGACCGGGCGCTGCGGGCGGGATTCCGGGACGTCGGGATCGGCGCGCTGCTCGGGCTGTACGACTACCGGTTCGAGGTCCTGTCGGTCATCCGGCACGCGGAGTCTCTCCTGGAGACGCACGGGACCTTCCCGCACACGATCTCGGTCCCCCGGTTCAAGAGGGCGTTCGGCGCCCCCCTGACCAGGCCGCCCCGCCCGGTCTCCGACGGAGAGTTCGAGAAGATCGTGATCGTCTACCGGCTCGCCGTCCCGCCGGCGGGCGTCGTCGTCTCCACGCGGGAACCGGCGGCGCTGCGGGAGAGGGTGCTCGACATCGGCGCCTCGCAGATCAGCGCGGGGTCGAAGACCGACCCGGGCGGATATACGCAGGAGGTGCGGCACGCCGACTCGGAGCAGTTCGAGCTCGACGATACCCGCCCGATCGAGGAGATCGTCCGGATGATCCTCAAACGCGGGTACCTCCCCTCCCTGTGCACCAGCTGCTACCGGATCGACCGCACGGGAGAGACCTTCACGGAGATGGCGACCGACGGCCACATCCGGGGGTACTGCCTCCCCAACGCGCTGTTGACGCTGGCCGAGTACGCCGTGGCCGCGGAGGACCCCCGGCTGCGCGACGAGTGCCTCGCCGCGGTCGAGGAGGGAAAGAAGGAGATGGAGGGGTCCCCCCTCGCAGGGGCGTTCGCGCAGAAGCTGGCGCGTGTGATCGCGGGGGAGAAGGACCTGTTCTTCTGATGCGATGGAGGAGCGCATGGAAATTTTCGTGAACGGGGAGACGCGGCAGATCGGGGAGGGGGCGACGGTCCTTCTCCTCCTCCGCGAGCTCTCCCTGCCGGAGACGCGCGTGGCGGTGGAGCGGAACCGGTCCCTCGTCCGGAAGGCGGAGTTCGCCGACACGGTTTTGGGCGAGGGGGACCGGATCGAGATCGTGACATTCGTGGGAGGGGGGTAGCGCATGGATACTCCGTTTGCCTTGGGAGGAAAGACGTTCCGGTCCCGGCTCCTGGTGGGAACGGGGAAGTACCCGGATTACCCGTCCATGGTTAGGGCGCTGGAGGCCTCGGGGGCCGAGATCGTGACGGTGGCGGTCCGGAGGGTGAACCTGGACAGGAGCAAGGAGTCCCTCCTGGACCACGTCGACCCGAAAAAGTACACCCTCCTTCCCAACACGGCCGCATGCTACACGGTGGACGACGCGGTGCGCACCTGTTTCCTCGCCCGGGAGGCGGGGATGTCGAACATGGTCAAGCTCGAGGTGATCGGGGACGAAAAGACCCTCTTCCCCGACACGGAGGGGCTTCTGGTGGCGGCGAGGCAGCTGGTCAAGGAGGGGTTCATCGTCCTGCCGTACACCAACGACGACCCGATCATGGCGAAGAAGCTCGAGGACGCGGGGTGCGCTGCGGTGATGCCGCTGGCGGCACCGATCGGGTCCGGGCTGGGAATCCGCAACCCGTTCAACATCCGGATCATCCTGGAGACCGTAAAGGTCCCGGTGATCGTGGACGCGGGGGTGGGAACGGCGTCCGACGCGGCAGTGGCGATGGAGCTCGGGTGCGACGGCGTCCTGATGAACACGGGGATCGCGGGCGCGAAGGACCCGGTGCTGATGGCCGAGGCGATGCGGGAGGCGATCTCGGCGGGGAGGAAGGCGTTCCTCGCCGGCAGGATCGCGAAGAAGCTCTACGCCACGGCGTCCTCGCCGCTGGACGGGACGTTCTTTTAGGAAAGGGAAAGGCGCCGGTGAAGGTCGACTTCCGCGTCTACCTGATCACCGACCGCAGGCAGGCGCCGGGGGGCGACATCGTCGGGGCCGTCGCGGATGCCTTGGACGGAGGGATCCGCGCCGTCCAGCTCCGGGAGAAGGACCTTCCGGGGGGCGAGCTCTTCCGGCTCGCCGGGCGGATGCGCGATCTGACGGCGAGGCACGGGGCCAGGCTTCTCGTGAACGACCGCGTCGACGTCGCCCTGGCCGTCGGGGCCGACGGCGTCCACCTCGGGGGGGGCTCGATCCCCGCGTCGGTCGCCCGGGGGCTCCTCGGGAAGGAGGCGCTCATCGGCTGCTCCACGCACGGCGCGCGCGAACTGCGGGAGGCGGTCGCCCAGGGGGCGGACTTCGTGACGTTCGGCCCGGTCTACCCGACGCCGTCGAAGGCCGCGTACGGGCCGCCGGTGGGGCTTTCCGCCCTCGCTGCGGCGTGCCGGGAGGCGGCCGTCCCCGTCTTCGCCCTGGGCGGGGTCAAGGCGGAAAACGCCGGGGAAGTGATCGGGGCAGGCGCATTCGGCATCGCGCTGATTTCCGGGATCGTGGCCGCGGCGGACCCCCGGGGGGCCGCGGCGGAACTTGTCGCCCGTTACGAAAAACCAGTCGCCGCCGGAAAGGCGGGAGACGAGGAAGCCAAGGAAGGTGAGCCATGACGCTGCTGCATAACGCAAGGAACGGAATCCTCTCGCCGCAGGTGGCCCTTGCCGCCGCGGAGGAAGGGATACCCCCGGAGAAGCTCCGGGGCCTCATCGCATCGGGGAGGGCCGTCCTTCCCCGGAACCGCAAGCGCAGGGAGATCCGGCCGGTCGCCATCGGGGAGGGGCTGCGCGTCAAGGTCAACGCCAACGTGGGCTCCTCGCGCGACCGGGCCGACGTGTCGCTCGAACTGGAGAAGACGCGGGTCGCCGTCGCGGCGGGCGCCGACGCCGTGATGGACCTGTCCACGGGGGGGCCGATCGACGAGATCCGCAAGGCGATCCTCGCGGAGTGCCCCGTGCCCGTGGGGACCGTCCCCGTCTACCAGGCCGCCGCCGACGCGGTCGGCAGGGGGAAGTCCTGGGTCGAGCTCACCCCCGACGACTTCTTCGCGGGGATCGTGAAGCAGGCCGAGGACGGGGTCGATTTCATGACGGTCCACTGCGGGGTGACGCGGGAGGCCCTCGAGCGGCTGGTCCGGGAGGGTCGCCGCCTGGACATCGTCAGCCGGGGAGGGTCCCTGCTGGCGGAGTGGATGGATTACAACGACCGGGAGAACCCGTTCTACGAGCAGTACGACCGGCTGGTCGACATCTGCCGGGAGTACGACATCACCATCTCGCTGGGGGACGGCCTGCGGCCGGGATGCCTCTCCGACGCGACCGACCGCGCGCAGGTCCACGAGCTGATGATGCTCGGCGAGCTCACCGAGCGCGCCTGGGAAAAAGACGTGCAGGTCATGATCGAGGGGCCGGGGCACGTGCCGATGGACCAGATCGCGGCCAACGTGGTGCTCCAGAAGCGCCTGTGCCACGGGGCGCCGTTCTACGTCCTCGGTCCCCTCGTCACCGACATCGCGCCGGGATACGACCACATCACCTCCGCGATCGGGGGGGCGATCGCCGCGTGGAGCGGGGCGGATTTCCTGTGCTACGTGACGCCGTCCGAGCACCTCAGGCTCCCGTCGGTCGGGGACGTGAAGGAAGGGGTGATCACATCCCGCATCGCCGCCCACGCCGCCGACATCGCGCGGAAAATCCCGGGCGCGATGGACCGGGACAACCGGATGGCCGACGCCAGGCGGAACCTCGACTGGAAGACCCAGATCGAGCTGTCGCTCGACCCGGAGCGGGCGCGCGAGCTGCGCGGGGGAAGCCTGCCGACGGCAGACGAGTCCGCCTGCACGATGTGCGCGGATCTCTGTGCCATCAAGACATCGCAGAAGGCGATCCGGCGACGGTAGCAGCCGGGGGGGAACCGCTCCGGAACCGGAGCCCGGATCCCCGCCGGTCGTCCGGGCGCTGCGCCAGCGCGGCATCCCCGCATCCGACTGCGCCGGGGAGAGCCGGACACTGCTGCCCTACCTCTCCTCCCCGGAGGACCGCGAGTCCCTCTACGGGCTTCTCCACTCCTACGCCTTCCGCCTCTTCCTGCGCGACATCCTCGCGCTGCGGGACCGCTACCAGCCGGAGCGCCTCGGCCCCTTCTTCTCCCCGGACTCCGTGGAGCGGATGGCCCGGCAGGTCGAGCGCCTCGGGCTCATCCGGCGCATGCGGGGCGGGAAGATCCGCCTCCTGGCCGAGGCGGTCACCGATTTCGGGGACACCTTCGAGTGGTTCGTCGCCGAGACGCTCCGCCGGGAGTTTGCCGCCGACGTCCTCTGGGGGGTCACGATCCCCGGCCTGCCGTGCGGGGGGGATTTCGACATCCTCGCGCTGGTCGCCGGGAAGCTCCTCTACCTGGAGACGAAGACCTCCCCGCCCAAGCATATCGAGCAGAAGGAGGTGTCGGCGTTCCTCAGCCGGGTGAAGACGCTGTCGCCGGACTTCGCCGTCATCCTCGTGGACACGCACCTGCGGATGAAGGACAAGCTCGTGCCGCTTCTCTCGGAGGGGCTCCGCGCGGAGGGGATGACCGACGGGGAGATGGCGAGAGTGGAGAAGGAGACCTTCTCCTGGGAGCGGCGGATCTACCTCACCAACGCCAAGCGGGACATCGCGTCGAACCTGTCCGTCTGCCTGCGGGACTACTTTTTGGACCGGTTCTTCTCCTGAAGGGGGATGGCCTCCAGGTCCTTGACGGCGGGCAAGGAGGGAATCTCGCGGATCTTCTCGCGAAAGCCTTCCCGGATCTTCTCCGGAAAGAGCTTCTCCATCCACCGCGCGGCCTCCATCGCGGTGGGGGCGAGCTTCGACTCCCGCAGGAACGCGGTATCCTTCGGGAGGAGGATGACCAGCACGAAGACGAGGAGCACCGAGAGGAGGGCGCCCTTCACGAACCCTGCCAGCATCCCGGCGGCCCGGTCGGTCCCCGAGAGCTCCGAGCTGCGCACCAGCCGTTCGACGATGAGGCCCGCCAGGCGAACGATCACGTAGACGCCCAGGAAGGTCAGCAGGTACGCCACGACCTCCCCGTGGGGGAAGTCGAAATGCAGGTTCTCCTGCACAGTCGCGTAGTACCGCACGCCGCCGACGTGCCCCAGGATGAGCCCCCCCCAGGAGAAAACCTGGCGGATCACCCCCTGGAAGATCCCGTAGACGGCGAACCCGAGGCAAAGCACGACGATGAGGATGTCCAGAAAGCTCACGCCCCTACTCTACCCCAAATCCCCCCGCGCGACCAACCGCCTGCGCCGGGGGAACGCTTGGTTTTTTCCCTCTTCGCGTGTATAAAAATAACTACCCTAATAGGGGACGTTACTTCACCGAAAGGGGACGCTGCTTTACTTACCAGCCGGAGTGGTGGAACTGGCAGACACGCGGGACTCAAAATCCCGTGGCCGCAAGGTCATGAGGGTTCGACCCCCTCCTCCGGCACCAGTCTTTTTCAGGCAGTTACAGCCCCACGGTATTCACGGAAGGGTCGTTTTGGCCGACTGTGCGAGTAGATCGCTCGTCTTGTTGATTGCCCGGTCAATTTCCGCTATCGCACTCTGCAGATGCCCTGGGGGAAGAAGATGTCCGGTTTGATGCGGGGTAACTCCACAACCATCGATTGGCAGTTGTCTGTCGGTCGCCGATACCCTTAGAAATCGTAACGGCTGTGTTGTCCTTCCATTTCCAACACCTTTTTGCAGTTGTCGCCCTCGGCGATCACTCGATCAATGGCAGATTTTATCACCAATGATAAACCACCGGTTGCAAGGGCGGTACCACCGGTAAGCAGTGTGCCTTTTTCATTCAGCCCAACCTTTGGACCGGCCAGCGTGCCTTCGACTTTTACAAAAGGCGTAACGAACATATCGGCGCTGATGCCGATACCCGAACGCGGCGTCGTGTTGAATTCAATGTTCAGCTTCTCGGTTTTCAAATCCATGTCGCCCCCACCGACAATCAGCACCTTTTCTCCCTGGGCCAGCATGCCATCGATGTCAGCGAGACCGTCTACGAGATGGAAACTAACAACGGCACATTCCAAATTGGAGTATTTTTCTTGCTTGGCAAAGGGGTTCAGGGAACTGTACAGTTTAGTGAAAATGTCGCCCGAAACCGTTTTCACAACGGTGTTCTTTATTTTCCCCGGCCCCTGAGTGAGCAGGAATCGGCCATTGGCGACGGAGGCCAGTTCCCGCGGTGAAGCACCGACAGTCTTCAATTCAAGGCTCACACTTATTGGCGGCACCTCCGTCGGACTGACGCCCTCGGCTTGCAGAACCTTCGGACGGAAATCAGACACACTTACCAGCGTGTCTATGGTGGCTTGCCGACCCTGGGGTTTCAGGTCAATCTTTCCTGCGACATGCCCCGCGTTGGGGGAATCGCACTTGAATTTTGCGTCAACGTGGCCCCCATGAAAAGCGGCATCGATCTTTACTTCTTTTAACTCAAGGAAATCATAAAAAAAATGATCTATGGCAATCTTCGCATCCGCTTCAACGGTTTGCAGGGGAGCCAATGGAATTGGGTCCGATTTGAATACGTACCGATTGTCCGTTGTGCTTTTCTTCTCAGGGAGTTTTTTTGCACTCCCCGCCGGCGATGCCGGTTTCAACTCGTCGTTCGGCTCGAACAATTCGCTGAAGGGGCGCATATCCAGCAATTTGGAGGTCAGGCGGGCGATGATCTTCGGTTTATCGCCTTTGAGAATCGCGACGTCGCCATTGATGGTGCTTTTGTCGAAGGTGACCGCCAACCCGGAGACAGCGATTTTTTCAACTGAGTGTTGAACCTTTGCTTTCGCCTTGAGGTCGATTTTGGGCAACGTTTCGAGAAACGTGTTCAGGTCGGGACTCGACAGGTTCAGGGATAACGCTGCATCGCCACCGGTGGTAACGCGGCCTTGGGCAGTGAGACGATTCCGGCCGACGTCAGCTTGAAATTGTTGAATCACGAAATTGTCTGCATCTGGCCGGGTCACCCTGGTTTTCAGCTTGAAGGCTTCAGCGCTCAAGCCCTCCTGGTTAAATAGTTCCCCGAGGCGGGCAAGGGGTGCCACTGCAGAGCTGAGTTCTACCTGATTGCCATCATATGATCCGTCAACGGAAACGGTGATGCCTTCAACTTTGGCTTCGATGTTCGTCTTATAGACCGACCTATCGATACTGACCTTGGCATCCGCCGTCAGCGGTCCGGTGAAGGGTACTTCGAGTTTTGCATTATTCAATGCCTTCTGGATGTCCTTAACGGCAATGTGGAAGGTCCCTTGGAGATCTGCAAGCGTTGCCAACCGACTCGTGGATATCTGGCCGGTCAGGTCGGCATCCCCCAATGACGCCTGTAGATCCATACTTACGGTACCCTGCGCGGAGACTGATGCTTTGGAGGCAATCTGGCAATGGAGCTCCATCGGATAGCCCAACAGTTCACCGGATGAGTTGAGAATCAGGTTTCCGGATTCCTCGGACTGCAGGCTGAATGACGAAAGATGATAAACCTGGTCGGTGCCTTCAGAAGCGCGTACGTTGAGGGTGACGTTGCGGAATTCCGCCGAATCGACCATCACCGGCAGAGGACCAATTTCATCGGCACCTCGAACGGTCTTCCCCGGCTCTGATTTCGCCGAGGGATCAGCTGTCGCCATGACCCAATTGCCGAGATTTTGATCATTTTTCTCCAGCAGCACAATGACATCGTTCACCCGCACCTGTCTAATGATCATCGTGTCTGAAAAGAGGGAAAGAAAGCTGAAGACTGCATCAACATGCTGAACGCTGGCCATTGTCGGTTTGCTTCCCCATGCGGCATTCGCCAGCGAAACGTCATTCAGGATCACTTCCGGGTGGGGGAACAGGTTGATCTCGATGTGGCCATTGATTGTGACTTGGCGCCCGATTGCCTCGGTTATCAAACTTGCGATACGTTCACGATAAGGGTCCAGATCGAGGAAATGAAGTACCGCCGTGGTGGCAATCAGCATTACGCAGAGGACCAAAATGAGAATGAGGAAATACTTGACCAGTCGTTTCATAATGACCTCTGATGACTTTTACAATATCAGGTGTTTTTCCACTATCCATTGAAGCATAGTCATATTTTTGATGCTAACGGAAGGGGGATTCGAACGAACTCCCCCGTGCGAACAACGGCCTATCATGTTTTAAGAAGGGGGGGTCTTCGGATACCTTGTTGACGCTGGGAACCTCTGTTCATTACCACGCCCGGACCTATACCCCGGGGAGACCGGACTGTGATGTAAATTGTGAAACAGATCCTGCCTATGGAAACCGTCCCTTGTTGATCCGACTCAAAATCCCTTGGCCGCAAGCCCGTGAGGGTTCGACCCCCTCCTCCGGCACCAGTCTTTTCCCATGCCGGCCCGTGGGGTCGAACGGGCGGCGGGCGCCAACCGGTTAATCAAGAAGTTGCAGGTTCGATTCCTTCGTATAGGTCTATGATTTAATCAGCATATGCTATAAGGGTTCTATCTGCGGTCTCTTCCGTAGGATGATGGGGAACCCCTTGAGGAAACGGGTTTCTCCTGGCGGCTGTCCACATAATCTCTTGCTGACCATCACCAGTTTCCAAGACTATTTAAGACCTAGTGTGCAGGAGGAAAGTCATGGCTGACCACGGAACTATGAAATCCGCACTTTCTCCGGCGAAACTGGTTCCCATGATCGTTGTGGTGGTGTTGGGTAGCACAATGTGGTTCATCCCTCCTCCAGATGGGGTCAAGCAGGAGGCCTGGCAACTACTGGCAATCTTCGTGGCCACCGTGGTCGGGTTTATTGCCAAACCCTTGCCGATGGGGGCGGTTGCCATCATCGGAATCGTAATGACCTCCCTTACCGGAACTCTATCCATCACCAATGCCCTTTCTGGATTCGGCAATAACGTGATCTGGCTGATCGGGGCAGCATTCTTCATCTCGCGCGCAGTTATCAAGACCGGCCTCGGCGCGCGCATCGCTTATCATTTGATGAAACTGCTCGGCAAAAAAACCCTGGGCCTGTCCTACGGTCTTGGAATCGCGGATCTTCTCCTGGCTCCAGCCATGCCCAGCAATACCGCCCGTGAAGGGGGGATCATCATGCCTCTCATCCGGTCGGTTGCCGAGGTTTACGACAGCGACCCGGCAAAAGGTACAGAGCGGAAAATCGGCTCGTTCCTGATGATGAGCGCGTTCCAGATCAACATCATCACTAGCGCGATGTTCATGACTGCCATGGCAGCAAACCCACTAGCCGCTGAACTTGCGGGGAAGGCCGGTGTGAATATCTCATGGGGAACCTGGCTGATGGCGGCCTTGGTGCCAGGGGCGATTTCGTTCATGGTACTGCCATTGTTCGTCTATCGATTCTACGGACCGGAGATCAGAGAGACGCCGGAAGCCCGGGAACTGGCGGAAGGGAAATTGCGCGGGATGGGACCGATGACCTCCGGGGAATGGATCACCACGGGAGTGATCGTTCTGCTTCTTGTGCTTTGGATCGGTGGACAGGTCTGGTCAATCGATGCGACGACTGCCGCATTAACAGGCCTTGCCGTCCTCCTGATCACTGGTGTGCTTACATGGCAGGACGTGCTCAATGAAAAAGGAGCCTGGGATACTGTCGTCTGGTTTGCTGCATTGGTGATGATGGCATCCCAACTGAACAAACTGGGTTTCATCCCTTGGTTCGGCGAAACCGTGGCCAGCAAGGTTGGTGCCTTCGAATGGACCACGGCTTTCCTGATCCTCGCGCTGGTGTACTTCTATAGCCACTACCTGTTCGCAAGCCAGACCGCCCATATCAGCGCGATGTACGCACCCTTTCTCGCAATCGCCTTGACCGTTGGAACACCGCCGGTCCTGGCCGCCCTGGTCCTTGCATTCTTCAGCAACCTGTTCTCCAGCCTCACCCACTATGCCAACGGGCCGGCTCCGGTCGTATTCGGCACAGGTTATGTACCGATGGGCACGTGGTGGCGCATGGGGGCGGTGATCAGTGTCCTGAACATCATCATCTGGGTCGGTGCCGGTTCTGTATGGTGGAAAATTATCGGCCTCATGTAAAAATGGGGCACAAACTCCTGGGGCCCTACACCCCCCGGACTGTGCAGTAAAATGTGCAGTAGACCCTGCCTACTAAAACCGATTAGATACAAAAGCGGGGGAACCGATTCTCTGGTTCCCCCGACTGTTTCCTACTATTTACAACTCCTGCCTATGGAATCCATCCCTTCTTGATCCGACTCAAAATCCCGTGGCCGCAAGGTCGTGAGGGTTCGACCCCCTCCTCCGGCACCAGTTATTTTCGGATCGTTGATCTCACTTGACCATTTGGATATCACCCGGGCGCCAGGTCTTGTCGAACCAGGGCTGAAGCGGTCCGTAAAATCGCAGAATGACGCTGAATCCTTCTCCCGGGACGGTCTGAATCCAGTTGCTTTCCTTTCCCGCCGGCGCTTTTGGGCCGAAATAGATATCATAGGAACCGTCCGGATTGGCCTGAACACCGCGCTGGCTCGAGATGCTCGGGTATTGCTGATCGGTCTGGAGCAGCGAGCGGGTCTGGTTGCTGTAGACCACCACGGACCAGAAATCCTTGGCCGGGACATCGGGGGGGAAGTGCAGCTTGTACTTTTTCGACCCGTCCAGCGGTTTCCCCCCGGAATCCACCGTGGCCATGGAGTATTGCGACCCCGCGCCCGGGATCTTCACGGTCATGGCGGGCGTGACCATGGTGGCGTAATAGTAGAAGAACGCCCGCGCGTCCAACAGCCGAACGCCGTCCGCGAGGAACTCGTGACTGTCGCCGATAAAGGCGGTCTTCCAGTAGCCGCTATCATATTGGTATGCACTCTTGTCGCGGCCCGGGAAAACGAGCGAGCGTGCGGTGGCGTTGCCCACGGCAGCGGCATCGGTGAGGATCTTCTTCATGCGAGCATCCGGCGCAAAGGGCTGTCCTTTCCTGATCCCGATGGCGGCGAACAACCCCAAAATTTCCGGGTCCTGGGAGTCGGTGGGCTCTTCCTGAACGACCTGGTTCAACTCCTCGTAAAAGCTGAAGTCATTGGCATGGATGGTATTGAACGCCTTGCCCGACATGTTGACCCACTTCTGTTCGGGAGGATCATTCGCCTTGGACAGGGGGTAAATGCGCGCATGTTTTTTGAAGTTCTCAATTCCCGGTTGCGGGTCGCCTTTCACGAGAAAGCCGCGCCAGATCAGGAAATTGCCGTATGTCGGACTGTGATAGACGAAGTAGCCCTCGGGGATGTCGCCCTTGTATCCGGGTCCCACAAACAGGTATTTCCCGCCTTTTCCCTTGTCCGGTCCGGCGTTTCCCAGATCCGCCACGTACCGAAACCAGAAGTCGTTCACAATCCCCAAGGTATTGGGTGGACTTTCCACGACAATCGGACCGTCCTTCAGATCCAGCCACGAACCGGTATAGATACTCTCTGTGTTCGGCGTCAGGAACAGCGACCGCGCGTCCATCAGGTTCTCGGTGATGCCGATGGTTCCGTTGATCGCGCCGAGATTCCGCATTCCCTCCCGCATGGCTACCAGTGACGCGGCGGGGCACCCGTTCAGAAATGCCTCTACTCCACGCAGGAAGTCCAGGTTGTCAAAACATTTCTGGGCTGTGTCCCCAGTGGGAAAGCCGTCAAAGAACTCCAGGGTACCGATTCGGGTTTCCACCTTATCCGGTGTCATAATCGACTTGGGAATCTCCGTCGTCATCTTCATCCGGGGAATCTCGCCCGCCGGGACGACTGCCGCCAGAAAACCCGTCAGCACGGTCGTCATCGCTGCAATTCGGGTCAAT
>WOR8_10005222_pt1 | contig 14687 bp, 16 predicted proteins | sample DeeMarSeWOR38_10_FD_19890 | JGI IMG/M metagenome (IMG submission 19890) | reverse complement strand
CTGAGGTAGCAAAGTTCGGCCTAACGCGCCGGCCTTGAGAGCCGGTTCTCCATCTGGGGAGCGGGAGTTCAAATCTCCCCCTCAGCGTAAAATTCTAAATAACGGTAAGTTTTTGAAACAATGCTTGCATTAGGGTAGGAGATATTAATGAAGATAGATCCCTGGGGTTCTTCGACTTATCAGGATTATGCTCGATTACGTGATGAGTTTGGAATTGAAGAATTCTCAAATGATTTATGGAAAGATTTACCAAAACCACATAAGCTTCTCAGAAGAGGCGTGGTATTTGGTCATAGAGGTTTCCAAATTATAAAAAAATATATCACTGAAAAAAGACCATGGGCAATTTTAACAGGGTTAATGCCTTCTGGAAAAATGCATTTAGGCCATAAAATGGTAATTGACCTGGTAATTTATTTTCAAAGTGTTGGAGCAGATATAAATATTGCTGTTGCAGATATTGAATCATTTGCAACTAGAAATTATACTTTGAAAGAAACAAAAGAATTTGCATTGAATGAATATATCCCTAGTTATATTGCGCTTGGTTTAAAACCTGAGAAATGCAGAATTTATTTTCAATCCAAAAATGAGGATGTAAAAGACCTGGCATATATACTTGGTAAAAAGATAAATTGGTCACAAATGCAAGCAACATACGGATTTAATGCATCTTGTAATATGGCTCATGTTTTTTCACCACTGGTTCAAACAGGGGATATACTGCATGTACAACTAGAAAAATATGGCGGTAATAGACCAACTCTTGTTCCAGTAGGTGTGGATCAAGATCCGCATATAAGACTTAGTAGGGATATTGCACAGGCACACCGCCTTTATAACGTGATTGAAACAAAAGATAAGAAAATCGGTGTCTTTGTAAAAATTGATGAAGATGTAAGTAAACTGCTTGATAATGCAGAAAAGACTCTAAAGATTCTTAAGTTTAACAAATTAAAAAGAATTACAGATTACAAAGCATTATACATAGAAGATGCAAATAAGGATGACATACAAATTATTGATGAAACACTTGCAAAAACTGAAATAAAACTAGGCGGATATGGATTTTTCCAACCATCTGCAACATTTCATAGGTTTATAACCGGGCTTACCGGTGAAAAAATGTCTTCTTCTAAACCTGAAAGTGCAATTTTTTTGACTGATTCCACAGAGGAAGCAAGAAAAAAGATAATGAACTCAAAAACAGGGGGAGCAGTAACCCTTGCAGAACAAAAGAAATATGGTGGAAAACCAGATGAATGTGTAGTTTATGAGTTATTTTTATATCATCTTATTGAAAACGATCAGGATTTACAAGATATTTACGAATCCTGTAAAAATGGCGAAAAAATGTGTGGGCAATGTAAAAAATATGCTGCGGATCTAATTGGAAGACTGTTAAAGGATATAAAGGAAAAAAGAAAAACAGCAGCTGATAAAATTAAACAATACCTAGAATAGTTTTTAATCATAAGATTTGTAGAGACCATCATCTGTAGCCATTTCTTCAAATTTTTTATCAAGTTTTTTCTGCTTTGGTGCCATATTGTTATGTATCTCATCAAATATATCCTTTGATGAGCAGGCTTGTCCTTTAACTGGCATTTTTAATCCAAGATCTTTTTTTCCTTTTATTGCTGCATCAAAAATTGATTGTGGTTTGATTCCTCTCTCTAAATTTTTTAATACCTTGTTATAATCACCTTGGATTATTCCAAAATCACCAGCATATTTTGATACCTTTGCTTCGACATTTTCATCAACATGTCTGGCAATCTTTCCACCCACTCCTTTGATATCATAAGGATTTTTATCATATTCTTTTAGTAAGTAAATCCCAATGTTTGGATTAAAGATGTAATAATCATTTGATAGGCTTTTTTTGTCCTTTCCAAAAACCGCTTTCCAGTTATTAGGATATTTTTTTCCATCTTTTATTACGTCACGTAAAATATCATATCTATTTTTGATTTTCACAATTAGTATAAATAATGTTATAAGATAAAAATATAACGAATTCAAAATATTGAAAAATAATTGGATTTTATATAGATAAAACAGGTCTTTTGGAAAATTATTATTTTTATTCATGACTTATTTTTAATTGAGATATATTTAAATTAAATTAAATCTATAGATTAAAAAATAAAACATTTTCAGATTTGGTAATATTCTGTTTTGATATTTTAACGGTTAATGTTTATATACAATGATTTTTAGATTAGTTATTATGTGGATGAAAAAAAAGTTAGATAAGTTCTATAAAACTTATCAGAAGTATATCATAAAACAAAGTGATTTTACTAAATATCTGGTAGAATTTTATAAGGATATATGGTAATATAACATTTTGTTATTTTTATTCTTGGTTTATTTAAAAAACATCTAAGACAATTTAATAGCAATTAATACAAATGTTTAGACCTTATTCGTGTTATACTGTTAACGTTGAACCTTTACATTGTAAAATTAAAAATTGATATATAATGTAGGCCATTTTTAGTAAATTATTATAAACCTTTAACAAATTTGAATTCTTATCTATTGGGAGGAATTATGGACAATAAACCATCTATGGATATACGATTAAAAATAATTTCTATAACAATAGTGATTGTAGTTATAACTATTTCAATTATTGGTTCTGGGGTAATACTTGGTGTTATTAATTTTGGAGAGAAATACAAGTTTATAGGAAGTTGGACGATGGGGAATTCTACAATACCAAAATTTATCTTCTATTCAAATGATACAATGTATCATATTGCTTATTTTCAGAATAATACTTGGAATTATGAAATCAAAGATGATAAACTAATATTAAACCTAATAGATGGAAGTTATGAGAAAGTTTATAAATATTCATTTTCAAAGGACAATACAATATTGACATTAGATAGTATGACAAGTAATTTTAGTAGTGTTTGGTATAAGGTAAATTAGATAAAAGTTAAGGCAAAATAAATACTAAAAAACCGTGCTAATCATTGACTGCTCATAGTATATAAAGTTAACCTTTTTTGACAATTTTACGAAAAAATACAAAGTTAAAGGTATTCTAATCAAATATTAACCCATATTATGGGTATATCTTTAGGTATGGATTTTTTGTTTTTCGTTTTTTCTTTTTGTTTTTTGTCCATTTATAAATCCACCTTTCTTATCCTTTCTGCAAGTATTCTTGCTCGGTTTCCAACAACCATTGCTTTAACAATTGATTCGATTTCTTTTGCCTCATCCGTGTTTGATACTTGACCAACAATTTTCATATTTTATCGCTCCTCAATTGTTATTTTGTAAGTAATGTTTAAAAGGCGTTGTTGTACAAATATTACCATCTATCTTTACGATACTATCCAAAAGTAGTTTTTACTAAAAAATTACGTGTCTGGTTTTCCAAATATGTTATCTATCATCCACTGTGGATCAAAAGGTATGTGATCCTCATAACCTTGCCCGATACCCACAAATAACAGAGGTTTACCAATAGTATAGGCAACAGATAATGCACTACCTCCTTTCGCATCTGTATCGACCTTTGTAAGAATTACTCCATCAATTCCAACGATTTCGTTGAATCTTTTCGCTTGTTCTACAGCATCATTACCAGAAAGAGCATCACCAACAAAGATAATCATATCAGGTTTTGCCACACGTTTAATTTTCGCCATCTCATCCATTAGATTAATGTTTGTCTGAACCCTACCTGCAGTATCAAGTAAAACGACATCTTTGTGTTTTGCCTTAGCATGATCGATAGCATCATAAGCAACGGCTGCAGGATCAGCACCTGATCCATGTTTAACTATTTTTACACCAATGTTTTCAGCATGAATTGATAATTGCTCTATTGCACCTGCTCTAAAGGTATCACCAGCAGCCATCACACAAGACTTACCATATTTTTTCAAAAGAGTTGCAATTTTTGCAATTGCTAGGGTTTTTCCACTGCCATTGACACCTACAAACATAATTACAATTGGTTTTTTACTTTGTTCAATAAAAGCCATGAAATCAAGTTCATTTGATTTCAACACATGAGCAATTGCGTTTTTTAACACTTGTTCAACAATTTCACCTATTTTACCCCTTTCAAAAGATGCATATCTTAATTCTTCTTTTATGTCCTTTTTTATTGATTCTATGACAGAGTATGCAACATCGGACTCAAGAAGACCAATCTCAAGGTCCCATAGTAGGTCGTCTAATCTTTCTTCATTTATCCTTGGAGAAGGCTTCTTTTCAGCTTTTACCACTTCTTCGATACTTTTTCTTGCTCTGAGGGTATGTTCCAACTCGGTTTCAATGGATTTTTCAATCTGTTTATCAACTTCTTCTTCTCTTTTGCGTCTATCTCTTTCAATTCTTTCTCTTCGTTCTTTATAATCAGGCTTTTCAATTTTTTTTATGATCTTTTCTTTCTCTGCAGGTTTTTCAATTTCTGTTATTTTTTGAATTGGTGGTTTTTCAACAGGTTTTTCTTGTTTTTCAATTGGTTCTTTTTCAATTTCTTTTTTTTCTATAATTTGTTCTTTTACAGGTGGTCTTTGTGGTATAGGTTCTGGTTTAGTTTCTATTGGTTCTTGTTTTATTTCTTTTTTTATTTCTGCTTCTAACTCTGCTTCAAGTTTGTCTTCAAATTTTTTTAGTCTCTTTTTTAGAAATTTAAACATTTAATAATTCCTATTGACTTTCTTTTTTTTCCATTAATTTTTGAGCTTTTGAATAAATCTCTGATGTCTCAGCTTGTATATTTTGAATCATCTGTATTAATTTTTCCTGGGTTTTTTGTAAATCCTCGATTCTTTTATCAATTTTTTTAATAGCATCTTCAGATTTTTTTTCTGTAATTATCCCTGCCCCTATATCAAAAAGTACTTTTGATGTATCATTTGTGGTTGCATTAATAAAAGTACTGCCACCAATAGGAAGTAGTATTTCAGAACCTGTTTCTAAATTATTTAGTTTTTCCACTGTCATTTTTGCTTTACTATAATCAGTAATTGCTGCATTTACGTATTGAGATTGTAATTCTAACTGGTTCATCTGATCTTTATATTGTTCAATAAGTGTCATATATTTTGTTAGTTCTTCATCATTTATCATTATATACCTCTGTTTGATAATTTTACCCTCTAATCAAACAAGTATTATTAATGTATTTTGCCGTAGAAACATTAATACATTTTTAAATCTAAGCAAATTTTTAAAGCAGAAAAGATAAATTAATAAAAAGACCTAGTTATTATAAACACGGAAGTAAATTCCCCTAAGAAATTTGAATATGCATTTTCTATTAAAGAAATAGAGATTTTTTCATATAGTTGTTGAACTTTATTATTTTGTTCAATTTCCTTTTAACAAGTTTTAAATATTATCTTATCAATGATTTTCTAAGGGTATTAAATGAATGAATTGATTTTAATATCGTTATTAATCATTGGTGTTCTTGTAGTAATTGGATTTTTACTGATAATAATAGTTTATAAGAAGAAAAAAGAAGGTAAAATAGAAGAACCAAATTATCAGGTTTTTTTTAGTATTGGTCTTGTATGGATACCTGCTGGTGTTGTTTATATGATTACAATCAACCCTGCATTAGGTGTTGTGTTTATGGTTTTAGGGCTGTCATATATAGCAATTGGTTTAGCAAATCGTGATAAATGGAAAAAAAAGGAGGAATAGATGAATGGGTATCTGTCCATATTGTAAACAACAATTAAATATCAATGATGTATTAACAGAAGAAAAAGGTAAAGGATTTATAGAAAAAGAAAAAATGTACATATGTCCATATTGTAATATGATCCTTGGATTTGCAATGAAGATGAGATAAAAAATTATTAAGATTATTAATGTATTTTTTTCAATGACATTTTTTAATAATACAAAATAATTTAAGCATGATAATCCATTTCATTTATTAGTGGTGCTGGAGAGAAAATGGTTGGAAGGGGTAGATGTAAAACAGGCATTGATGTAATTGATTCAGAATTAGATGGAGGAATACCCCAAGGAAGCACCGTTTTGGTATCTGGCAGTAGTGGTGTGGGAAAAACTACATTAAGTATGCAGTTTTTAATAAATGGTATTGAACTTGGTGAAAGAGGAGTCTTTTTTACAGCTTCAGAATCAGTAAATAAACTAAAGAAATTTCAAAGCGGTTTTGATTTCTTTGATGAAAAAAAGATAAAATCAGGTGAAATTAGTATTATTGATTTGTGGAGTATAAGTGATCGTTTAGGTCTTAATACTGAAAGATATAGCCTTGAAGAGGCAAATATTTTATTTGAGGTCATCAGAGATATCACAAAAGAGCTTGGTGCAAAGCGTTTAATAATTGATTCAATAACATCCTTATGCTATCGGTTGCAAACAAGAGAACAAATTAGAGATTTTATTTTCAAACTTGGGTCATCTCTGACTGCTATTAATTGTACAACTCTACTTACCTCAGAGGTTCCACCAATGACCTTTCAATATTCCCAATATGAGATTGAAGAATTCATTGCAGATGGTATATTCTTCTTAGGTGATTTTGAAAGAAAGGGAGATCTAATAAGGACCTTTCAAATTGTAAAAATGCGTGGGACGAACCACAGTAGGTCAAAATTTGCACTTAGTATGTCATCAAAAAACGGTGTGGAACTTGCACCAATGTTAAGGTCAAATATTTAACTACTGGTTTTTAATTATCTGTTCAGTTAATTTTTTGTATTTATTTACAAGCTCTTCTGATCTTTTTTTATCCTTTGATTCTGCATATACTCTAAAGATTGGCTCAGTACCAGATGGTCTCATAAGAACCCATCCATCTTTTACATAAAGCTTTACACCATCTGTTTCATCTACTTTGATTACGCTGCTATTATTCTTTGTTTGTTCTGCCAAGGTTTTCATAACAATTTCTTTTTTATCATTTGGACAAGACATTTTTGTTTTGTACACCTCATATTTGGGAATTTCCTGGATTAATTCTGATAATCTCTTGTTTTCCTTTGCCATTATCTCAAGGATTTTAGCAATTGACATTGCCGAATCACGGCAGTATTGCAGTTCAGGAAAGATGAGTCCACCATTTTCCTCTCCTCCAAAGACAGATTTTTTTTCCATCATAACACGTGCAACTATAGGTGAACCAACAGCGGTATGAATGACTTTTCCATTGTTTTGTTTTACAACATCATCAAAACAACTGGAAGTAGTTACTGGAGTTACAGCTATCCCACCATTTTTAATTGTTGCATATTTTGCACATAAAGCTAGTGATTTATCACCCCAGATATAGCTACCCTTTTCATCAATAAATATTGCGCGATCAGCATCTCCGTCTTGAGCAGCACCTAGATCTGCTTTCATGCTAGGTACCTTACCAATTAGTTCTTGAAGATTTTCAGGAAGCGGCTCAGAGTTATGTCCTGGAAAAGTTCCATCTGGTTCACAGTATAGTTCTGTAATTTTACATCCTAATTTTTTTAGTAATGTTGGAGTTACTAAACTTCCTGCACCGTTCCCACAATCAAGAACAATATGATACTTTTTTTTCTTGATTATATCTACATCTACAGAATTAAGAATACCTTCAATGTAGATATCTATCGAACCATCCCATGTTGAGAAATTTCCGACTTCTTTCCAGTTAGCAAGAGAGAAATCTTCTTTAAAATATATTTTCTCAATTTCTTCTTCTATATCCTTTGAAAACTCTGTTCCATCACTAGCCACTCCTTTAATACCATTAAAATGAGGTGGGTTATGAGATGCAGTGATGATTACACCTGAATCAAAGTTTTTCTCTTTTACGGTATATTGAAGAGTAGGTGTTGGAACAAGACCAGTATCTACAACATCACAACCTGTTGCAATAAGACCTGCAGAAATAGCATTTTTAAGCATATGGTTTGATAGTCTTGCATCTGTTCCAATTGCAACTCGTGGCCTTTTAACACTTCTCTTAAGATATGTTCCCCATGCCATACCTATTCCAAGTGCAAGATTACAGTTCATATCCTCATTAACCACGCCTCTTATACCGTTTGTCCCAAATAATTTAGTCATAATCTAATCCACCATCAAATCGACTTTAAGCATTAATAAAATTTGAATTAAAAAGATTTGTATGTTTTTAAGATATCATTCTGCAAGGACATTTCCAATTTGTTTATCTGGGTAACCCTCTGGAATTTGCTGAGTCCATATGATTTGTTTATCAAATATTGTTTGATCTTGCATTACTTCATTATCGCCACACACAGAGTTTTCAAGTTCTGAAAAACTTCCAATCTTACAGTTTTCACCTATTACGCAGTTTGTTAGTTTTACGTTATCCTCTATAATAACGTTATCATAAACAACAGTTGACAGAAGTTTTGAATTTTTTCCAATAAAGACATTGTCTCCCAAGCAAGAAAATTTTAATAATCCATTAATTTTACAATTTTTGCCTTTATAGATATCTATCTTTTTCATTTCCATTAAAAATTTATGCACATCAATATAACTAGAAATTCTACCAATGTCCATCCAATATCCGTCAAATTTAAAACCAAAAAACCGTCCTGTATCTTTTATAATTCTTGGAAATATCTCTTTTTCCATTGATACCAATCGATCTGTGTCGATGTAGTCAAGTACTTCTGGTTCTAAACAATATGCACCTGCATTTATAAGATCAGAAGGTGCATCTTCGATTTTTGGTTTTTCAACAAAACGAGTGATTTTTCCATTCTTTTGAACATCTGCAACGCCAAACTCAGAAACATTTTCCACAGGCCAAAGGGATATTGAGGCTGTTGCCTTATTTTTTTCATGGAATTTTATCATTTTATCAATATTAAGTGAGCATATTATATCAGCATTTAAAACAAGAAAACGCCCAGTTATTAATTTCTCTGCAAATTTAGTTGCACCACCGGTTCCTAGGGGTTTTGGTTCATTGTTTACAATAATTTTTTTACCACAATCATTTTCTTTAAAATATTTCTCAATTTGATCTTTTTTATAATTAACTGCTAAAATGACGGTATCTACATCCTTTGGAAGTATATCTATAAGATGAACAATCATAGGTTTGTTTAGTATAGGTAATAATGGTTTTGCTCTAGTATAAGTCAAAGGTCTGAGTCTAGTTCCAAATCCACCTGCCAACAGAATTGCTTCCATATATTATATCCCCTAATATTAAGCAAAGGGGAAAGTATTGATTTTACTAATAAATTTTTCTAGAAATTTAATTGAATTTTGAAAAGTATTTTTTTAAATTTTTTTATAAAGTACTACAAAATAAGTTAGTTTTTTGAACTTGTATCTTAAATATGATGGAAAAACTTATAAACACCTAATATGGTATGGCTATTAATAAGGAGGATGAATAATATGGTTAATGATATGGATGAACTCTCAGAATCTGGAGGAATGGTAAGTAGAATGTTTTCTAAAATGGATGGTAAATTACTTTCAGATGAAGAATTAGCTTTACATATTATTCATAAGTTCAACATATGCAGGGATACTTTAGAAGCAATGCCTGCCTTTGATGAACACTTAGAAACCTTATTTTGTAAAGAAAAAGAAAAATAGCATTCCCCCTATTAATTTACCCGTATTTCAAACTTTTTACGAAATGAATATAAAACATTATTTTATTGTGGGGCTGGAGAAGAATTTTTATGGTTGATATCACACGATTATATTCAGATAGAGCCGGAAAAATGCGGAAGTCTGTTATTCGAGAATTGCTTAAAGTTACGCAGGACCCTGAAATTATTTCTTTTGCAGGAGGGTTGCCTAATCCAAATTCTTTTCCAGTTGATGATTTAAAGGGCGTTATAGAAGTTGTAATGAAAGAACATGGGAAAACTGCTCTTCAATATGGGACAACCCAGGGTTTAACTGAATTAAGAGAGATAATTGCAGAAAGGGCATCTAAGGATGGTATTGAGACAACTGTTGATAATATAATTATTACTAGTGGTTCTCAACAAGCATTAGACACAGTTGGAAAAATGTTTTTAAATCCTGGTGATACAGCAATTGTTGGTCTTCCGACTTACCTGGGAGGAATTAATGCATTCAGAAGCTATGAAAGTAATTTAACAGGTATCCCTCTTGATAAAGATGGTATGAAAATGGACATTTTGGAGGATTCAATAATAGACCTGCTAAAAAACGATTTCATTCCAAAGTTTATCTATGTTGTACCGACTTTCCAAAATCCAGCAGGAGTTATTATGCCAGAGTCCAGGAGGAAAAAGTTAATAGATATTGCAAATGAACATGATTTAATAATTGTCGAGGATGATCCATATAGTAAACTAAATTATGATGCCCCTCATATAAAACCTATAAAAGCTTTTGATGATGAAGGACGGGTAATATTTATTTCAACTTTTTCAAAGATTCTTGCCCCTGGATTTAGACTTGCTTGGACTATTGCATCTGATGAACTTACTAGAAAGATGATTATTTGCAAACAAGCACTTGATCTTTGCACAAATCCATTTACACAATATATTGCTAGTGAATTTATGAGACGTGGTTCCTTGGATTTACATATTATGAAAATTTGTGAGATATATAAACCAAAACGAGATATTATGATACAATCTATGGAAAAATACTTCCCAGAAGGTTATATCTGTTATAAACCTCAAGGTGGTATGTTTGCTTGGCCTACACTTCCTGAAGGAATTGATACAGAAACCTTATTTTTAGATGCAATAAAACAAAAAGTTGCATATGTTCATGGAAAAGCTTTCCATGTTGATGGTGGTGGTGAAAGGTCAATGAGACTTAATTTTTCTTATTCAACAAATGATCAAATTGAAGAGGGTATAAAAAGACTTGGAAATGTTATAAAGGAAAAACTAGAAAAGAATAAAGTTGTTTTGTAATCTGCATGCCTCTAACAAATAAGATAAAAGTTATATTTACTGTTATCATAGTTTTACATACTTTTTTCTCTGGATGTATTCTTGATGATTTGTTTGGAGGAACAAGTTTTTCACTGGTTTCCTGGAATGTTATTAATGATGAAGATTTCGCGTCTTTAAATATTACTTTTTCTAGCTCTGAAAATACTGTTATTAAATTACCGAATCCTAATTACCTATTACTTGATTCAGAACTTTATTATAGATCAGAGGAAAACCAAAATGCAATTCTTAATTTAGCTGAATCAAGACATTCTGTTGTACCTGGACAATATAAATTATTGGTCTATGATGAAGACAATAATGAGATATTTTCACAGAAATTTACCTTTAAAGGTTCAGACTTATCAATACTTTCTTGCACTCAGAAATGGTGGGAACATATCACTTTGTCAGGAAGATACTCGTTATTTGGTTTAGAGTTAAATGTAAAGAACAATGGAGATGTTCCATCTTACCCATATAAAATAAAAATCTCTATGGATTCTGAGGAAATTACTGGTTTTGTGATTCCTTGTGTTGTAATGCCTGGTGAAAATAAAAATATTAAGAGTTTTATATATAGGGAATCAGAACCTGAGAATATCACATTTGATGTATATCTACAAGACATCGAAAATGATGATATTGCTACCAATTCTTTTTCGGTTAACACCCAAAATATTGTTCCAACTAAAAAGTACGAATGGTATCACAATGGTAAACGTTTAATTAATGTTCCAAGAACTGAATTTCTAATTGATTATTATACCGGTCTTGATAGAATAAATATTGAAGATTATAGTCTTTATGTTTTTGATCAATACGATGATATCTATCTTGATATTGTTCTTGAATTGTTAATGAAAAATTTTTTTGGTAATAGCGATCTAGATAAGATAAATTACATTGCATCATTTGTCCAAAATTTAGAATATAAAAATGATGATGAGACCAATAGTTCTTATGAATATCCACGATATCCTGTTGAAACTCTCTTTAATGGAGATGGTGGCGGGGATTGCGAAGATTTGTCTATTCTATTGGCAAGCTTACTTAATAGATTAAACTATGATGTTGCATTATTAAGAATTCCTAATCATATGGCAGTTGGGGTAAATTTAAGTGAAGATGCGATACCTAACTATGAATACTATACTGATAACTATTATTTCCTTGAAACTACAACTGTTACTTCTAGTTGCGGATATATACCCCCTTCTTCTAAAAATCCATCTGAGCTGGATGTGTATCCAATATCTATACGACCATTGATTATGCATAGCTGGAAAGATGGTCATTTATCTATTTATACAATAGAAGGCGAGAGTAGTAATGTAAAGATAACAATAGTAGTACAAAATCTTGGTATAAGTTTAGCTAAAAATATAATTGTCAAAGGAGCATTTTATACTAGATATGATCAAGAGTTAAATGCAGAGACTATAACTATTTCCTCATTAGAACCTTTTATGAAAAAAGAAGTTACAATCATATGTGATGTTCCATTAAATGTAAATACCTGGTTTAAAACAAGGATATATTATAATAATGAAATAGTTGATGAACATCAATCTGTGTCTTCATTTCCATAGATTTAAAACGATGAATATAGATAGAATTATTGTTTTTTAAAAGAATTGTATTTATAGAAAATTTATTAACCGACAGTTTTAATCTCTATATTGCTGGGCGTAGGTGGACGGCTAACGGCGGATATCGCTGAGGAAAGTCCCCTCTCGCTCTGAATCGGGAAACTGTGCAAACAGTAAGGGTGAGAATCCTTGCAGAGACGCAGAAACGACACAGCTCAGGAATAATGCTATGATTCATATGATGATGAGGTCTTCTTGAGATATGATGAAACGGTCAATCTGCTCCTGGAGCAAGTCCAAACATTGAGATCAGTTATTCAGACTGTTCATAGGTAGGACGCATAGTAGAATGCCGTTTAAAACAGAAAGGGGCTTATGGCCTACACCCAGCGGCTAACAGGAGAAAAACACGGTTTTGTTAACCTCTTTAATTTTTAAAAGGTCTGCGCCAAGCAATTTTTATATGTTTTTATATAGGCAGAAACTATTTAACTTAAAAAAAGCTTTTAAAAAATAGAGGTGAACATGGCAGAAAAAACAACAGAAGAGAGAACAGCTGAAAAAAGAAAAAATGATGAAAACGTTATATATGTTGGAAATAAGCCTCCGATGAGCTACGTGCTTGCAATAGTAACACAGTTCCAAGGTGGTGGTTCTGATGAGGTTGTAATAAAAGCTAGAGGCAGAGCTATAAGTAGAGCAGTAGATGCAGCAGAGATAACAAGAAATCGGTTTGTTACAGATGCAAAAATCAAGGACATAAAAATTGGTACTGAGAGCATCACCAATGAGGAGGAAGGCCGAACCTCTAATGTATCTTCAATTGAAATAACCTTAACAATTAAAAAGAAGAGTAAATAGCTGGTATAACGGTAAGATAACGAGACAACGCCCGTCCCTAGTTTTATTTTTTTGTGCCTCTTTGTACCTATCTCTAATTGTTACATCTGTGACATCTGCACAGTAAAACAAACAGAGATAGGATTGAATTTTTTACTAAAGCGCCAAAAAAACAAATGTTTTGCAATCAAAAAAGAAAGAGGCTTTACTTGCGGAGTTGGCCTAACAAAGTTAGCTCCTTTAATACTTTATCTACTGCTAATGACACATCCTCTGTCGTTCTTGCACCTGCACAAACTATTTTACCTGAACCGAATAGCAACAAAGCTACCTTAGGTTCTCTTAATCTGTAGACCAGCCCGGGGAATTGCTCAGGTTCATATTCCACATTTTCTAAGCCAAGGGCTATAGCTACTTCGCTAAGATTAAGTTCTCCTCCTAGATCAGATGTGGCTACAATATTTTGGATCACAATTTCAGGATTTTTATATACCTTTATACCTATTTTTTCTAGTTTTTCTGCTATTATTTTGACAGTAGTCTTTACATCCTCTATAGTTTTTGCACCTGTACAATTAGCTGCTCCGCTTCTAAAGAGAAGCGTAGCTGTCTTCGGGTTATCTAGGCGATATACAAGCCCTGGAAACTGCTCTGGTTCATATTCTGCTTCTTCTAACGATTGTGCTATAACGTCTAGATCTAATTTCTCTGCGAATGTTGAAGATGCTACAATGTTTTGTACTTTTATTTCTGCCATATATTATCACTTTCCATTAACTAATGCAGTGTCACGGTCTTCAGGTGGCAAAACCAAGAACAAGTATATCTATTATAATAATTCCCTAATGTTATGCTGGCTAAATAAAATGTTTTTTAACATTTTGTTATACTATCCATATAGAGTTAGTATTTTATAAAGGACAGGTTACCTTAAACCAAAGTTCCCAATGCGGGTATAAAAAATAAAAATGAGAGGCGACCTCTCTAATATTTTATTACACCATCAAGTACATTTTTTTAGAACTCGTCTCAGAACTCAATTCTGGGGCAAGTATTCGGTCAGATGTTACGGCCTACACCCAGCAAAGCAACGGCATTAAGGAATAATTTTTTGCCATTAAACCGTGTTCAAATCTGGTATTCTTAAAAAACAATTTTAATGAAATTCAAAAAGTAATTATTTAAGACATTAATTTTAATTTAAAATTTGGGAGAGGCAAATGTCAACATTGGAAAATATAATCAGCAATAACTAGCATCTCAAAATCTTCAGTTGTAAGCTCATCGTTTCTCGAAAAAGCACCAAGTTTTGCACCATAAATATCAATTTTTTTAAAAC
>WOR8_10008675_pt1 | contig 14688 bp, 14 predicted proteins | sample DeeMarSeWOR38_10_FD_19890 | JGI IMG/M metagenome (IMG submission 19890) | reverse complement strand
TACGTGAGCATTTCAATTCGTGTGACAACGCAGCCATTGGACGTAAGATGCGCCTTTAAAACCACTTTTTAGGGGTTGAGGGCCTTATCGAGCCTGCTCAGGCTCTCACTGGTGCCGCAGACAATCACCTTCTCGTCCGATCTGATGGTGGTGTCGGCCGATGGGTTAAACACCATTTTGCCATCGGCTTTGATAATCGATAAAATCATCAGATTATAGTCCTGGCGGATTCCAGATTCGTGCAGGGGCACCCCGACAAGCTTGGATGATTCCCCTACCCCGATTTCCTCGATGTGAATGTCGGTGTTCTCATCGGCAAATGCATATTCAAGAAAACGGATGACATTGGGCCGCAGGATCGCATGGGCCATCCGGCGGGCGCCGATATCGAAGGGAGAGACCACCACATCCGCACCGGCCGTATCCAACGGCCTTTTGGATGCGTTCTGGCTGGCCCGGGCCACAACGTAAACATTGGGGTTCAAACCCTTGGCCAGCAGCACGAGGAAGACGTTGTCGGCATCCGTTCCGAGGGTTGCGATCAGATTGGATGCCCGCCTGATTCCGGCTTTGAGCAGGTTTTCCTCGATGGTTGCTTCCCCGGCCACGTAGAGCACATGGTCCGTGTTCATAACCGGAATGCGATCTTCGTTTTTCTCTACCACCACAAATTTGAGGCCCTTTTGGATGAGATAGCGGCAAAAGGCGCGCCCCATCCGGCCATATCCGCAGACAATATAATGATTGTTTAACTGGTTTATTTGCTTGTCCAATTTGTGCCTCCCCAAAATGTGCCGGATACGGCCTTCCACCAAAAATTGTACCACGTTGCCGATTACATAGAGGAAAAAACCGACCCCCATCACGATCAGAAACAGCGTGAAAACGCGCCCGTTTGGGCTGACCGGGTTGACCTCGCCATATCCGATGGTCGAAAGGGTGATCACCGTCATGTAAAGCGCATCCAGAGCGGACCAATCCTCGATGACCATATAGCCCGCAGTTCCAACGCCAACCAGGAATACCGACAGCAGGACGACGATGCTGAGATGAGAGGTGCGATCCAATACAACCGTCCACTTAAGAGTTTGAGGGAAATTTAGCTTATCTGGCAAAGTATAATGACAGAGAGAACCGCCTGTCAAACAAAAAGCAAATAAGCCGGCGGGGCAACTGATGACATCGGTGTCACTTTGCTGAAAACAGGCCGCCGGCAAGCAAGTGCATCAAGCCTTGGAGGGATGGAGGGGGAAGGCGGAATTTGGCGGACCGCTTTTCTGAGAGGCGCTGTTCAGCTTTATCAAACCACTTCTGATGCGGCGTGCCAAAAGCAATGGTCTGGTCATTACGGGCGATGCGTCGGCGCGATCACTATCGCTTGTTACTGCGGGCGGGGTGAAACCCCGCCCGCAAAAAGGATCGATCGGTGTTGCAGGAAAGCCGCTACGGTTTATTTTGCAAATTGATCCAGGTAATCGCCGTATCCCTGGCTTTCAAGATCCTCTCTGGGAACAAAGCGCAGCGCCGCCGAGTTGATGCAGTAGCGCAGGCCCGTCGGCGGCGGTCCGTCCGGGAAAACGTGCCCGAGATGGGAATCGCCATGTTTGCTTCTCACCTCGGTGCGAACCATAAACAGGCTGCGGTCCTGGTGCTCCACGATGTTGTCGGGCACCAGTGGCCGTGTGAAACTGGGCCAGCCGGTGCCGGACTTAAACTTGTCGGTGGAGCTGAACAGGGGCTCGCCGGAGACAATATCCACGTAGATACCTTCCTTTTTGTTGTTCCAGTATTCGTTTTTGAACGGCGGTTCGGTGCCCTCTTGCTGGGTCACTTTGTATTGCAGGGGCGTCAGCTTTTCTTTTAAAACGGCGTCGGAGGGTTTGGTATATGTTGCATCCGAATTGGCCGGTTTTTTCTTATAGGGTTTATCGCCCCAGGTACTTTCCAGGTACTGATCGCGCCCCGAGCCGGAACGGTACCATTTGTAGCGCAGGGGATTTTTTTTGTAGTAATCCTGGTGGTATGTTTCCGCCGGGTAAAAGCTTTTCAGCGGGAGTATCGGCGTGACCAGTGAACTTTTAAATACGCCGGACCGGTCCATTTCCGCTTTGGATTTTTCGGCCAGGGCTTTTTGTTCATCGTCATGGTAGAAGATCGCCGAACGATACTGGGGCCCCCGATCGACAAACTGGCCCCCGGCATCGGTCGGATTCACGTGGCGCCAGAAAACTTCCAGCAGTTCCTCATAGCTGATTTTCTGCGGATCGTAATAAACCTGCACCGCTTCATAATGTCCGGTGGCCCCGGAGGATACCTGCTCATAGGTCGGATCTTTCTCGTCGCCGCCCGTATAGCCTGATACGACTTCGACAACGCCGTCGATCTTTTCAAAATCCGATTCGGTGCACCAAAAACAGCCACCGGCGAAGGTTGCTTTCCGTAAATTTTTATCGTCGTATTTTTTATCCGTTTCCATTGCTTCGACCTGGTTGTGATTTTTTGTATGTTGAAATCCGAACAGGACAATTCCTATCAGGATGGTTATTCCAAATATAAGTATTGCTTTCATGATTGCACTCCCTGATGCAAAATTAGGTTATAGAAGGTGTTTCAAAAACTGCCGGATTTTCATCTTTATGAACGGGTTCTGCGTTTCCTTCAGTTGCGTCCGTGGGTTATTTTACTTCTCCCAGGTAAATTCCGGTTTCTTCCAATGCTTTCTTTATTTGATCAACGCTGATCAGCGCCGGATCATACAGGACCGCGTTGGTTTCCATGGATCCATGGTAACCACTGTTGACCAGCTCGACCCCTTTCAGCCCTTCCAGGACTTCTTCGCCCACATCGAATCAGCTGACTAAAAATTCCGCACCGGCCAGATTGTGATTTTCGTCCTCGGGCACCAGGTTGCGCATCAACACCATCAGGGCGATCAGCACGAGGACCGATACGACCAGGGTAACCAATTGTCGGCTGCTTTGCATTATTCATTCTCCTCGTGCAGGCATCCGGGCCTTGAGGCATCAGGCTAAGATTTATGGGCGGTGATTTTATAGACATACTTGAGCCACTCACCGCCGTAGTAGCCTTCGGCCACCACCCGCAGCGGGAATCCGTGCTTGCGGGGCAGGACCTCGTCGTTTACGCCGTAAGCCAGGAATACTGTCTCCGCAAGGATATCCTCCATCAGAAACCGCTCCGATTTTTCACGGGTGCCCTTCGGGCCGCTGAAGATCACGTGGGTGGCATCCGTATTTACGCCGGCCATCTCCAATAATCTGGCCACCGAGATCCCCTGCCAGCGGGCGTGGTAGGCAAACACCCCCGGGCAGATCAAAAGGACATCGCGCTTGACGGGCGCTAATTCAATCACCTGCGAATAGGCCAGTTTGATGGGGTGCTGGACCAGGCCGTCGATCTCCAGCTTCCACTCGTTCAAATCGACCCGGTGATCGTCCAGCCCCATCGTCTCGAATTCTTCCAGCGGCGTCAGATCCAGGTTGCGGGTATCCAGATCAGCGGGGTCCTTGCCAATGAGGTTTTCCATCCGGGTCCCCCTGGGCAGAATAATTTTTTTGGCCCTGGCCCAAACCAGGCGAATTCCTGCAGTCAGCGGACTGAACAAAAGCCCCAGACCGGCCACACCGCCCAGTATCAGTTTGATGAAATTTCGTCGATAGTTCATAATACACCGCCAGGGGCTTCTTTTTCCGTTTTTCGGATCCTTAGCATATGTTAATAACTGGCTGCTTATTTTCAATAGTAAGCCGCTCGCCGATCGCGAGCGGCTCTGGTTTATGCGGCTACCGGCATATCACTTGACCGGCAGCAGGGGACATTGAAAATAATCGGGGGGAGTGGGTGGATTCGGCGATCCGCGCGTAATTTCCAAAAATCCCATGTCATCGTTATATTCGATCTCATCGTAGGACATCAGAACCGGGACGTTGCCGTTGTAGTAATCCATCCCGTCAACTGTCCACATCACCGTATGGGTAAACCAGCGCCCGCCGTTGTAGTTCGGGTTGCCCGGTGCCGCTTCTCCCACCGGCAATTGCCCCGGCGCGCCGTTGGTGATCGCAAACAGTTTGTCGAAGGATTGCAGGTTATGGTCATTGGGGGCCGGCAGAGCGGTCGTTGCTTTAGTCCCCCACAGCTCACCATCGGCATACAGCGCCGGGCTGAAAGTCGGCTTGCCCGGGCCGGCCCAACTGGCAGTGGTCGTTAAAAAAATCAGGGCCATCAGGGCAAAAGACATCATTGCTATTCGTTTCATGGTGCTGCCTCCTTGTAAAAAATTTCATATTTAAACGAAAATCCTTGGGTCGAATGATTTGCGAACCGGATCTCACCTCCTTTCGTCTTCTTAAAGTGGCGCCATCAGGCTGAAAATGGATTTCGGGACACAGAAAGAAAAGCTCGTCAGCATGGACAGAGATAATGTCTTACAGGAGGCCAGACGAATGCAATTCCAGTGATCGGAATTTTGAGGCCAAAACCATCTTCAGCTAAACGGGAAAATAGGTGGACAGATTCACAGAGGCATCACGAAAATTTAACTTTTTTGTAACAAAGGCGGCAAAAGAGAGACGAAATCAGGCAGGGTGATGGGCCGGCAAGAGAAAGGTGAAGGTGGTTCCCGATCCGGGCGTGCTTTCAACCCGGATCGATTTGTTGTGCAATTCGAGAATCCGCCTGGCGATGGCCAGACCGAGCCCGGAGTATCCCGTTTTGCCACTACGGGTTTTCTCCCTCCGGAAAAAACGGTCGAAAACAAAGGGCAGGTCTTCCCGGGGAATGCCGCAGCCCGTGTCGCTGACGTCAACAGCTATATCCGAGTTTTGCGGACTGAAGCTCAGTCGAATCGACCCTCCGGCCGGGGTGTGGCGCACGGCGTTCTCGAGCAGGTTTTCGATGACCCGCTCGATCATGGCGATGTCGGCGTTTACAAACGGCAGCCCGGGATCGAGGTCGATTTGAATGCTAAGCTGCTTTTCACTGGCCGACAGTTCGAATTTTTGCACCACGTCATGGACCAGCTCGCTGATGTTAAACGGCTCGTAGCGAACCTGAATTTCATTGGAATCCAGTTTGGCCAGTTCGAATAGCTCATTGACCAGCTTGCTGAGCCGCTCACAGTGCTGGATGGCAACCTCCAGATGATGCTTGCGATCGTCGACAGACAGGCTTTCATCCTTGAGAAAAAGCGTCTCGATATAGCCCCGCAGCGTCGCCAGCGGTGTGCGCAGGTCATGGGACACATTGGTCACCAGCTCCCTTCGCAGGCTGTCGGCCTTTTTCAGTTCACTCACCTGGCTCTGGATTCGATCGACCAGCTGTTTGAACGTAACGGTCAAACGGTCGATCTCATCACGCGGCGGTCGATCCCCTGCCGTAATCGCTTGCAAACTACCAGCCGCCTGGTCCAGGTCAGGCGAGGCCATCACGGTGGCCAGGCGCCTCAGGCGACGGGTCAGATAGGCAAACAGCAACAACCCGGCTGCCAGCACAAACAGGAGGCTGGCCGCAATCCACCCGGCACTCAATTGCATGATGTAGCTGCCCTTCAGCTTCTGAACGACACTGTCGAAAAGCTCGCCGCCCAGGATGACATACAGGTACCCCTGAAGCGGCCCCTGCTCCGGGATGCGCGCCGCGCTGAACACCTTCTTTTTTTCCGGATTGCGGGGGTCATCGCCGGTCAGCGGAAAGACCGTACCGGCTTCAAACCACTTCTCGATGGGCTTCAGATCGACCCGCTCACGCTTCACTTTTCCCGGTGGCGCCGAGTAGGCCAGGATATCACCGCCGGGATCGAGCAGATAGACTTCGATGCTGGGATTGACCACCATCAGCATGTGAAAGATTTCTTTGAGGCCCTGGCGGTTGATCTGATGATCTTCGATGAGGATTTTCTCAGCGACAATCTGCCGGGCCAGATCGCGGTTGAGTTTCTGAACCGCCTCCTGCTGATACATATCAGAGGCAAACTGGGTCAGGACGACAATGGATACCCCCAGCAGGCAAAACAGGGCCAGCAGAACGAGGGCGAGCTTTGAATAGAGTGATTTGAACATGGGTTATAATTTTATAATTTAAAATTCGGCAAACTTATAGCCCACCCCCCAGACGGTCAGGATGTATTCGGGGTGAGCCGAATCTTTCTCGATCTTGGCCCGCAGCCGGTTGATGTGGGAATTCACCGTATGTTCGTAGCCGTCGTGCCCGTAACCCCAGACCATGTCCAACAGCTGGGAACGGGTGTAGACCTTTCCCGGATTGCCGGCAAAATGCAAAAGCAAATCGAATTCTTTGGCGGTCAGTTCCAGCGGCCGTTCTTTCAAGATGGCCTTGCGGCGGGCCGGGTCGATGACAAGTTCGCCGGCCTCGATCACGGCCGGGGCCTCCTCCCGGGCGCCTTCCGACAGCTCTTCGACACGTCTTAAAATGGCCTTGACCCTGGCAAGCAGCTCGGGGATGCTGAAGGGCTTGGTGACGTAGTCGTCGGCGCCGATCTCCAGCCCGACCACCCGGTCCATTTCCGAAGTTTTGGCCGTCAGCATTAAAATGGGAACATATCCGTGTTGACGCCGCAGCCGCCGGCAGATTTCCATGCCGTCAAGGCCGGGAAGCATCAGATCCAGAATAATCAGATCGTAATTCTCCGCCTGTGCTTTGGCAACCCCTGCCGGGCCGTCAAAGGAAAGATCCACCTGAAAGGACAAATCCCGCAGATGGGATTCCACAAGGCGGGCCAGATCCCGGTTGTCTTCGATGATGAGGATCTTTTTGGGCATGTTTTTCACCCCGGTGTCTAAAGATGAAGCCGCCGAATAATAATGGCTGGGCGTTTGGATCAAGCCAGCGCAATCCCCTGCGATATCATTGGGCAACACTGCTTAAATGCCGATTCTTTCCAATACGGACCGGCCCGTTTCGGTAAACAGCAATCCTCCGATCCCTGCCCCCGCTGGGATTGATCCGGGCACGCCGCCGGCCGAAAATAGAAGCGGACTGGCTAGAGCGCCAAAATAGTTAGGGCCGGCGAAACATCCTGCAGGCGTTGCCGGCCAAAGCCTTCCCAGGAATCATCTCAATCTCCTGGTAAAAACCACATTATGCTTTTGCCTGTCTTTGGAGACAGAAGTATAACGCTACTCCCGCAAGGACCATCAATGCGCATAAGATCTGCCCCATGGAAAAGGAAAGCAACACGAAGCCGAGGTGGGCATCGGGTTGGCGGAAGTACTCGATGAAAAACCGCACCGTGCCGTAACCGATCAGGTAAAGGGCCAGCATGGCGCCTTTGGGAAGTTTGACCTTGCGGATGCTCCACAGGAGCGCAAACAGAAAAATCCCTTCAAAAAAAGCCTCGTAGAGCTGGGAGGGGTGCCGGAGCTCTCCGGCCTTGGCCATGGGGAAGTACATGCCGATGGGAGCGGTGGTCACGCGACCGAACAACTCGCCGTTGATGAAATTTCCCAGGCGCCCGAAGGTGTAACCCAGCGGAATGGCCGGCAGGTATAAATCGACCCCGCTCCACCAGTCCAGCCCCGCTTTGCGGACATAGAGCCAGGCGGCCAGGATGGTACCCATCAGCCCGCCGTGGTAAGACATGCCCGAGATGCCGGTAAAGGTCACACCGTTTGAAAAAGAAAAAGGCAGGATAATTTCAAGCGGGTGCTCGAGATAGTAGGACAGGTTGTAGAACAGCACATAGCCCAGCCGCGCCCCGATCACCAGGCCGAGAATAATGTAGGTTGTCACATCCTTGATCTGGTCGGCGGTGAATTCAAAACGGTCCTCCCGTTTGATCCGGTACAGGACCAGAAAAAAGGTGATGGCAAAGGCAATGATATACATCAGCCCGTAATATTGCAGCTTGAACGAACCAATGCTGAAAATGACCGGGTCGATCGTCTGCGGTAAGTGCTGCCACCAACTCCAGAATTCTTCCACCATCTGTTGTGTACGCCCCCCAAACCTCGAAATAGATTACCCCAAAATCATACGCCGCTAATCCCCATTCGTCAACCAAAGCTGAATGCCATCGGATGTAAATATTCTCTGAACTGGCTGCAAACCCTCAGGTTATGTTCGAAAGCCAAAGCTAATATAAGCTCAAAGCTCGTATGATATAGGTTTGAGGTAATAGGTTGGAGGTTGGAGGCTGAAATTCAGAATGCTCAGGCCTCTAACCTCTAACCTATTACCTATTGCCTATCATGTACGTGAGCATTTTAAATCAAATCGGGCCCACCTTTAAAAATAATAATCGATGGGTTATCCAGCCATGCAGGACAACGCAGTATTTGGGCGTTAGATGGGGTTTAGAAACCACTTTCAATGGCATTTCATGGCTTTGCCATCTGTACTTTTATTCAACCGGTCCAGATACCGGCGCCAGATGCCTTTTTTCTTTCCAGCCGTCACGTTCTTGTATTTGCCGGGGTTCTTTTCAAAAGTCCTCTGACACCCTTCGGCGCAAAAATAAAATATCTCATCTTCATATTCAGCCGTCATTTCGCTGTTGCAGGGATCGACTTCCATCCCGCACACCGGGTCGACAGCAATTTTTTTTGATGCAGCTGATGATTTCATGGGGTTAGTTACCTCCCTTGTCGATCATAGTTAAAAGATAGCAACCTTTTGCAGAATCTCAAGCCGACCCGGTTGAAATGCGTGTTGTCATTCCCGCGAAGGAGACTATGTCATAATTAAGAAAATTACTTATTTTCTGATCGTCATGCCGGACTTGATCCGGCATCCAGTAGTGTAACACTTTGAAAAAGCGGGATGCAAGCACAGGCAAAAGCCGCTCCCACAATTGGTTCTAAAGACGATATAGAGAAAAGAAAGAGAAAAAAAACATATCACTTAAATATAAAAAAATGGCCTGCATCCGACAGGAAGCAGGCCATTTTTTTATTACAGCTCAATACCGAGCCGTTCCCACACGGACTCTCCATCGCCGATTTTGGCGGCTTTCAGGTGGGGATAAGTTGTTATGAGAAAATAAGCCAGCGGCAGGACCCCTAAAACGATGATAATGGTGTCCGGCAGGGCACGAAAGGTTCCCAGAAATACGATGGCGCTTTTCTCGAAGAACTCTGCGCTTCTGGCAGCCCACAACCCGTCCTTAAACGAAATCCAGGCCTGGATGGCGCCAACCGGCAGCAGGGTCGCAAAGGCCATTAAAAACAGACCGCCGTTGAGGCCCCAGAAAGACAGCTTCAAAATGCCGTCCTTCCAGTAGGCCTTGTCCACCAGGCCCCGCCACGAGAACAGCAGCAACGCCACGGACAGCATGCCGTAGGTCCCGAACATGGCCGTATGGCCGTGGTGCATGGTCAAATAAGTCCCGTGCTCGTAAAAATTGATGATGGGCAAATTAATCAGAAAGCCGAAGATGCCGGCACCCAGGAAATTCCAGAAGGATGCGGCCACCAGAAAATACATCGGCCACTTGTAACTGAATTCCCGTCCCTGTTTACGGATGTCCCGGTATTCCATTAACCCGCGAACCACCAGCGTCAGGAGCGGGACCGGCTCCATGGAGGAGAAAATGGCGCCCCAGCCCACCCAGAAGGCGGCCCCTCCGTACCAGTAATAGTGATGGGCGGTGCCGATGATACCGCTGATAAAGGTGATCGCCGCCGTAAAATAAGCCACTCGCAGCGCGGCCTCGGCGGTGGCGAGCCCCATCGCCACCATCAGCAGGGCGATGACGGCAATGCCGAAAAATTCAAATATGCTTTCCACCCAGAGGTGAACCACAAACCAGCGCCAGTAATCTGCCATGGTGAGATGGGAGCCCTTGCCGTAAAAAAGCCCGAAACCGAAAAAGGCCACAACCAGGACGGCACTGAACACGTAAAACCAGATCAGGGCGCTGAATTCATCCTTGTGGGCCTTTAAATGGCTGCCGACAGCGCGGTATACGATCACCAGCCAGTAAATCAGCCCGCCGAACAGCAGGATCTGCCAGAGGCGGCCGAGCTCGAGGAATTCCCAGCCCTGATGACCGAGCCAGAACCACCAATCGCCCAGCATGCCCTTGATCCCCAACACCTCGCCGGTAAGGCTTCCCACCGCCACCAGCAAAACGGCCCCAAAGAGCACCTGGACCAGGAGCCCCTGTTTGGCCGGCTCTTTGCCCCCGATGATGGGCGCCAGGTAAATGGCCGAGGCCAGCCAGGTGGTGGCAATCCAGAACACCATCAATTGCAGGTGCCAGGTTTTGGCCCAGTTGTAGGGAATGAGATCGGCCACGAAGTCGAAGAAAAAACTCCCCGGATGAATGGTGTAATGGGCCAGCAAACCGCCGAAACTTGTCTGAACCAGAAACAGCAGGATCACCACCACAAAGAATTTGGCGGCCGCCAGCTGGCTGCGGGTCAGGGGCATGTCGATCAGCTTTTCGGCCAGCGCAACCCCTTTGGCCTGCCCGTACCATAACCGGTGTCGATGGATCCAGTAGACAAAAAGACCCAGAACGACGAGCAGGGCAACGATGCCGGCGATGGAGTAAAAATAGGTTTCCGTACTGGCCACATTTCCCACTCTTTTGTCGGGCGGCCAGTTGTTGGTGTAGGAATAGTCCTCTCCCGGGCGCAGGGTCGAGGCAACCCAGGCAGTCCAGAAGAAAAAACGCGAAATTTCAAGACGCTGAGTCTCCTCCTTGATGGTATTGGGCAAGAATCCGAAGCGTTGCATCCCTTCGGTGAAAATTTTTTCCCAGTACTGTCTAACCCGGTTGAGTCCTTCGACCTGGGCGGCCGTTAAAGCGAGGGTATCCGAAGCCGCGTCATAGCGGTTGGGTTTGGTTTCGTGGGCGATTTTGACATCGACGAGCCCTTTCTGGAGGTCATCCAGGTCGCTATAGGCCTTACCATAGTCCTGGCTGGCATAGTAATCACCGATGGCATCGGCAATCAGCTTCAGGCTGGCGGCCGAGAATTCCGGTCCCCTCTGGGACCCGTGGCCCCAGACGGCCCCCTGATCCATCAGTCCGTAACGCTGGTAGACGTTTTGCCCGTCAATGATGTTTGCTTTTGTAAACAGGACCTTGCCGTCGGGACCGACGACCTGTCCCGGATAAGGCGGCAAATCCTTTTTCATGGCAATGCCGCCGCCAAGGAGAACTGCCATGGCCACTACAAAACACAGAATGGCAGCCCATTTAAGGGTGTTGAGAGACATTGTGCACCTCCTGTAAAAAAGTTATGAATTCGCAGATAATATGGCGAGAGGAAGCAGCGGAGAGGCAAAGGCCAGGTATCCGTTTTGTTCGCAAGTCCAAAACAATCAGAATTTCAGGTGCGGTACAGGATTCTAATTCCGATCCCCGACTTCCAACTTCGGCATCTTATCTTTTGAGTGAGCTCAGGCCAACTTTCGATGACTGTCTGATATATCCGCTTTGCAGGTCAACCAAACCACACCCTAAATACAATTACCCGGCCCCTGTAAAACGATGCCATCATCGTCGTTTGCCAGATGGTTCAGGCTTGAAAAAGTTTGCCCGACGATGGTTTATGTTGTTAGCTTTTGTTGCCGGGTAACGCTTTGACTTAGGTCAAAATTGACATAAGGTCGACAAAACGGGCATTGAATTTGTGTTATTTTATATTAAATTCAGCCTCTTAAATCCTAAAATAATTTTTTGGTTGATATATGTGCGAAGTATGAAATACTGGAAACTGACTTAAAAATGAAGGGGAGGAACGACCGTGTTTACTTCGCAGGATCGACAAACAAATTCCGGCCTGTTAATCATGCGCCTGGGGCTGGCAGCTGTTCTTGTGGTTCATTCCCTGCCTAAATTGTTTGCAGGTTCGGCTAGCTGGCAAAGCGTGGGGACAACACTGGGCTTTATCAATGTCGGTGTGCCGCCGGCGATTTTAGGCTTTGTCATGCTGCTGCTGGCGGCCCTGGGGGCGGTCAGTTTGCTGTTCGGGTATTTATTCCGGATTGCCTGTATCATTTTGTTTGTTATGTTTGGCTTATATTTCTTCAATTATTTCCGCATCGGCTACCAGACCTTGATGCTGTTTTCGGCGGGGCTTGCCGCCGTGTTTTTCGGCCTGATTTATGTGGGGCCGGGAAGGTATTCGATCGCCGTTAAGCTCGAAAAAAAATAGAAGCGAGCACCAGAATGCATCTTACGCCCAATGGCTGCGTTGCGAATTGTTTTTAAATGCTCACGTACAAATTAGCTCATGGCTCATAGCTGATAGCTGATAGTCCAAAGGATTGTAATCATTTTACTATAAGCTGTGAGCTATCGGCTATGAGCTTTTATTTGCCTTGCTCTTGAGCGTAATCTACACCTTTGAGATAGCTTCTACATTTCAAATTGTGTTAATCGGGTTTTTAAAAAATTATGACAAACGAAATCAATGAAACCCATCTGGGTGGGGTTTGCCTTGTGCGGACGGGGGGTGATTCGGTGACGATTTCCTGGCAGCCTCGTCGCAAAGACGCGCAGGTGAAAATTTTTGCCGGTGAAGATCCCGATGATATGGATCGTGGTAAGCCGGTGGCTGCGGTCAGAGGGGCAACCGAAGTCAGCATTGCGGGTTTGGATCCGGATACGCGCTATTATTTCGAAGTCGTGCCTTCGGACGGGCCGCGCCTGATCATCAGCGAGCGGCGGGTACAGCTGGAAGGCGGGGTTAATTTCAGGGATCTTGGCGGTTATCGGACGGTTGACGGCCGGCGGATCAAATGGGGCAGGATTTTCCGCTCGGATCATCTGGGCCGGCTCACCGATCGGGATGTCTTACTCTTGCAGAAGATGGGAATTCGTCTGGTTTGTGATTTTCGTACCCCGGCCGAAATCAAAAAATTGCCGGACCGGTACCCCGACAACCATCCGGCGAAAACGCTGCACCTTCCTGTTCAGCACGGCGAGAGTGATCCGGCCAACACCTTCGACCGTATCAAAAAAGGCGATATCGACTGGATGACCGAAGAATACATGATCAAAGGCTACATCAAAAATATCGAAAATTTTGCCCCTATGTGGGCCAGGTTCTTCGAAAGCCTGGCCGAGCCATGCAACCGCCCCCTGGTCTTTCATTGCACCGGCGGCAAGGACAGGGCCGGTATGGCTGCGGCGCTTATTCTGCTTGCGTTGGGCGTCCCCGAGGAAACGGTTATTCAGGATCATGGCCTTTCCAACCTGTATATTGCGGCTGTTCTGGAAACCATCTATGACCGGATAAGGGACATGGGGGTGGATCCCGATCGAATTTCGGTCTATTTCACCGCACCGCCAAATGCCATGCCGGCCGTCCTGGCCCACCTGGCTGCAGCGTACGGATCGACGGCAAACTATCTGGTAAAAAAAGCCGGCATCGATAAAGAACTGTTAACCCGGCTCAAAAACGAGCTGCTGTTGTAAGGCCGGTTGGCGCGTTCGCCCGTTTATGCAGAACCGTATTCAATGCCTGACGGGCAACCCGTCTGATCCCGCCGCGGCGGGAGCGGGCCTATCATACGACCAGTACCGGACACGGCGCCGTCTTCAGGACCCGATGGGTGCAGCTGCCGAGCAGCAGGCCCTCCAGGTCACTGCGCCCCCGGGAGCCCATAATTATCAAATCCGCCCCTTCAAATTCGGCTGCCTGGCAAATGGCCCTGGCGGCGGGCCCTTCCAGAACTCTCTCGGTATAGACCACCCCCGCCGTGTTCATAATTTCGCGATAGGGTTCCAGCAGCTCATTGGCATTTTTCATTATTTTGTTGATGGCTTTCTGGAAATAGGGTTCACCCAGGACAACCGGAAAGGATTTGTGGCAATGTATCAAGATGATTTCGCTGTTCATGACGCCGGCCATATCCACCGCATAGGCGGCCGAACGCATGGAATAATCGGAACCATCCACCGGGACAAGGATTTTTTTTAGTTGCATTGGAATCGCCCTCCTGTTGCAATCGCCTGATTCGGTTCAGACGTTTTGTTAGACAACCAATGATGACATGACAGCTTTTTACAGTGGTTGTGAAAAAAAGGTTGCTGTTTTCCGATGCTTATTCATTATCAATTGATACCATCCGGTCTTGATTGCCGAAATCACACTAACAGACAGTGCCGAAAATCAGAACTGAATAATATTGATGGGTTGTTTTCAAGTCCACCGGGGGCGGATGACAGCCGCAACGTTTAAAGTTCTGCCGTGCTGTTGTCGTCCCCCGCCCATAGGGCGGGGAAACACGCCCGGGGCGTGCAAGTCCGCGCCATCCGCCCTGCGGGTGGTCATTGATTCAATAATTGAATTGACTTTCAGGCCGCAGTTTCTTATAGTAACCCCGCTTTAATGGCAGACGAATGACGGCCCTGTGCTGCGAAATTTTCAGTTGGCGTATTTTCTTTCATCCCTTAGTGATTCTTTGATGGCGGCCCCCAAAAACCTGTTTAACTATCTTTCTAAAGAGAGAGCGCGCGATGGAAAAGAAAGTTTTAGTTGTCGACGACGAGGATTTTCACAGGGAGCTCATGCAGAAACTTCTCTCTAAATTGGGTTACGAAGTTGCTGTCGCCGAATCGGCCGAAGAGGCGTTTGCCCTTTTAAGGGAAGAAAAATTCCCGGTGATCATCACGGATCTAATCATGCTGGAGATGGATGGGGTGGAGTTCTGCCAGATGCTCAGAGAAACCGATACCAAAACGGTTGTAATTGC
>WOR8_10006532_pt1 | contig 14695 bp, 10 predicted proteins | sample DeeMarSeWOR38_10_FD_19890 | JGI IMG/M metagenome (IMG submission 19890) | reverse complement strand
GGCCTGCCACATCCCTGATGCTGTTACGATTATACCCGAGCCCGAAAAGCCCGATCCCAATGGGCCGGCCGGCCTCGTCGAACAGGCCCTTGTAACGGGCATTACCGTTACTCCAACCGCTGTCGTACAGTGCTATAATACCAACAACGACAGGGAAAACCTCTATTCAATTATTGATGGTATAAAGGACAACTCACACAACGGCCACAAAGCATTTTACAGTTATCTCGCTGACCCGAACGCCCGACCTCAGCAGGATTGGTATCAATTGAGTTTCTCACAGCCGGTCAAGTTTGAGCAAATCACATTTTATGAAGGTGATGTAGTCTGGAATCGAATCAATAATTACTATAGGGCCGACAACGCCAGAGGCGGCTTTTTTGATAACCTTACCGTGGAAATCCTCCGCGATAGCAGATATATAGAGCCGGCAAATTTACAAATCACACCGGCCCCGGACCGCTTCAAAATGTATCAGGCAATAGACTTTAGCTTTGCACCAACAGTCGGTAACGCCATAAGGATAATCGGCACGCCGGGCGGTACCGAGTGCTTCACTACAATAATGGAGCTCGAAGCTCAGGGTGATATTGACCCCGGCCTCTATACTGCTTCGGTACAAATCGCAAACGGTCAACTGCAACGCTCAGATGTCTCTGAGATTACTGTAATATTCAGTGACGATGTTATTATTATGCCTGATGACGTTCAACTGATCGGAACAGCAAACGGCACCGTTCTCGACGCAGGCCAGATTGACTTTGCTTATGACGAACTTCTCTTCCGGTTTACCCTGAAATTTGATATTGATAATGATGCCAACTTTACGGATTCGCTTCCCGACGACACTTATCAATTGATGCTGGACTGCAACTCAATTACCGATGCCGCCGGCCAAACGCTGCTCGACGATGACCCGGATCCTTCTGATGGTTTCTATACGGTGGAATTTCACAGATTATTTGGCGATGCGGATGGCTCGGCTATGGTGGATTTCGCCGACTTTTCAACCCTGGCCTTGCATTGGAAAGATGACCCTGCTGATACGGGCCTCGACTCGAACGCTGATGGTATCCTGAACTTTTTGGACATGCCGGCTTTTGTCGAAAACTGGCTCTCCTCCCTGACCTATTGAAATCCCGGCGACAACGAACATCGGATTACTGCCCGTAATAAGAGCAGTACGTCTTATCGGTTTCCATTACGGTAACGCAGTGCAGCGTTGCATCTCCGAATTTACCGGCCAGCTTGCCCCACGCGAAAACTGCGATATTTTCAACGGTTGGATTGGTCTTGCCAAACTCGGCAACGTCCACATTCAGGTTCTTATGGTCCACCAACTGGACAAGCTCGTCATCCACTATCCTTTCAAACTCACCTATGCGGAAACTATCCTCACCTTCCTGTGCCTTTACGGTGACCTCGACAACGTAGTTGTGCCCGTGCCCGGTGGGATTGGCGCATTTGCCGAAAACCTCCAAATTACGTTCCTCGGAAAACTCATCGTTCCAGAGCTTATGTGTCGCTGCGAACTCGAATTTCTCGCTAAAATAAATCATTTTATTGTCCTCTGACCTTATTGTTACCTTCCTGAAGGGATTCAGCTTAAGGCTCATTAGGCTTATCTTCGCTGCTCCGAACTTATCAGCTAATTGTCCCCGGGCCGACCTTAAAAGTTCGGCTATTTCGAATAGACCTATATGTTTGCCCTGCCGGTACTTTTCTCGTATTCGCTCGGCAAAAATCGGCACTACAAGTTCCCGAACATTCTTGTCTATATCGATTACATTAACAACAAATCCCGTGGCTGGCTCAACCTCGCCGGCTACCTCAACGGAAATTTCGAAAAACATGGACAACCCTTCACCGGCAGGCTTGGATGCAAATGAATTGAAACCCTCGCTGTCCTTTGACAAAAAAGGATTAATAGAAAACCGTACCTGCCTCCCCGCTTTATGCATAGTTCAAAACCGTCTGCCCATTTACTGAATTTGAAAATTGACTTTTACTTTTTTCTTCTCTGTCCCTCCACGGTTAGCTTCTACTTATGCATCAGGCTCATAATCTCGTTTCGGCTTTTCGGGTCTCTCTTGAATATCCCGCGAAGTGCCGATGTCACCATCACAGAGCCGGGCTTCTTTATCCCTCGGATCGTCATGCAGCTATGAGAGGCCTCAAGCACGACCGCAACGCCCTGGGGCTTCAACTTATTCATTATAAAATCGGCTATCTGGTAAGTAAGCCTTTCCTGGGACTGAAGCCGGCGGGCAAAACAATCCACAATGCGGGCCAGCTTGCTGATGCCGAGGATTCTTCCCGAAGGCAGATACGCTACATGGGCCTGGCCGATAAAAGGCATCAAATGGTGCTCACAAATACTGTAAAAAGGTATCTCACGCAGAAGAACAATTTCCTCGTAGTTTTCCGTAAATACACTGCGAAGGTGCCTTTCAGGCTTTTCCTGCATCCCTCCAAGCAGTTCGGTGTACGTCCTTGCAACCCGCTCCGGTGTCTTCTTCAGCCCCTCACGCTCAATATCTTCACCAACCGCCAGCAGTATTTCCCTGACTGCCTTCTCGATCTTTTTGGTGTCTATACGTTTTTTGCCTTTGTCCTTCATATCCCTGTCTTCTTCCTAAATTCATTCCTGTAAGTTCACGTAAGATCCTGGCTCACTTTGCTGCCAGATTCATAAGAAAACTTGTCAATAGCCGCACTCCAAATCCACTTGAGCCTTCTGCTGATGTTTCTGTGCCCTTCTCGAAAATGTCAACACCGGCGATGTCCAGATGGGCCCATTTCCTCTCGCCGACAAACTGCCTCAAAAACGCCGCCGCCGTGCAAGCTCCGCCCCACTTGCTGCCGATATTTTTCAGGTCCGCTATCTTGCTCTTCATCTCTTGTGCGTATTCATCGCCGCTCGGCATAGGCCAAACCTTCTCGCCGCTGTCGTCTGCCGCTCGCTGCAGTTGTTTTATCAGTTTCTCATCATTGCCCATCAGGCCAGCCATATAGCAGCCAAGCGCCACCTTGCAGGCACCGGTCAATGTGGCTATATCAATGATAACGTCGCAGTTTTCCTTGTTTGCATAGTGCAGTGCATCGCACATTATCATCCTCCCCTCGGCATCTGTATTCTGGACTTCGACCGTTTTTTTACTGAAAGTCGTAATAATGTCACCGGGCCGGTAGCTTGAACCGCTCGGTAAATTCTCCGCGGAAGGAAGCAATCCGAGAACGTGAACGCCAAGTCCTAATTCCGCGACCGCTTTCATTGTGCATAAAACCGCAATACCGCCTGTTTTGTCTAATTTCATTTGGTCCATATTTGGTGCCGGCTTGATACTTATCCCGCCGGAATCGAACGTTATCGCCTTACCTACCAAACCAACGATGGGCACTTTCGGGCTGACTCGACCGGCCGGTGTATACTTCAACACGACTAATCGCGGCTTGTTTACCGAACCGGACCCAACTGCTAGTATACCCCCCATACCTTTGGCTGCCAGCTTCTTTTCGTTTTCGCCGCCGCCGCTATTTTAGCTGGATTGATAATATTGGCAGGCCGGTTCATCAACGTCCGGGCATAACTTTGCGCCCGCCCGATAATAACGCCCTTATTAATGCCATTATTTAGCTTTCTCGTCTTTGAAGTATCGGAATCAATCAACTCAACGCCAATCTTCTCCGGACGTCCGTTCTCGCTCTCGGTGACAAATTCATCATAACGAAAGCTGCCGAAGTGTGTTCCCTCGGCACAGGCCCTCCCCATCTTGCCCAGGTCGAACCGTCCTCCGAAGGCCCTGTGCAGTGCCAGGCTCATTTTTTCCACTTTCATTGATACCGCCCTGTTGGCCGCACTCGCTGCCGCCCTGCGAATTGTGTCCAGCGTTGCTTTTTTCCTTTCGCCTAATCCCAACAGAAGCACTCGCTTGGCGCCTATATTTGGGTTGCCATAAAGAAGTGCTCTCGTTCCATCCTTTCCCTCGAAATCGCCTAATTCAATCAATCGCTCGATCGCGCCGTCAAGTTTCCTGTTCAACTCTGCATTAACTTTGTCTAATCCTTTGGCGTCGCTGAAATGACCCACGGCAAGCAGCTCTGTCTTGCATTTACTGAAATCAACCGTCCGGGTCTTAAGTCCGACTTCAATAATCTCTTTCATTATTTTAAGCCCTTTTTCTTTTATTTATATCCTTGTTGTTAATTTTTACTTTCCCTCTTTTTTGCCCGGTGCCTCAGATAGCTTTCGATAAAGCCGTCGAGTTCGCCATCCAGCACCGCGTCAACATTACCTGTCTGAAATTCGGTGCGATGGTCTTTTACCATCCTGTAAGGCTGCAAAACATAGCTTCGTATCTGGTTCCCCCAGGCGATCTCCCCCTTCTTGCTGTAAAGTTTTGCCAGCTCGGCGTCCCGTTTCTGCTTTTCCAGCATATATAACTTCGCCGTCAGCATCTTCATTGCCTGTGCCCTGTTTTTATGCTGACTCCTTTCGTTCTGGCATTGCACTACGATACCGGTTGGCTCATGTGTAATCCTCACTGCCGAGCTTACCTTGTTTACGTGCTGCCCACCCGCACCGCTGGCTCGGTAAAAATCTATTCGTAAATCCTCTTCATCTATTTCAATGTCTATATCTTCATCGAACTCGGGAATACAATCCACCGCCGCAAAACTCGTATGCCTTCGTTTCTGCGAATCGAACGGACTTATCCTGACAAGCCGATGAACTCCCGTCTCGCACGATAGCTTGCCGTATGCAAAAGTCCCGCTGACTTCAAGTGTTATAGACCGAATCCCCACTTCTTCACCCGGCGTAATAGCGAGCTCCCGAAACTTGTATTTGTTCTTTTCAAAGTGCCTGCTGTACATCCTAAGAAGCATATTTGCCCAGTCACAGCTTTCTGTCCCCCCTGCCCCCGCGTGGATACTGAAAAAGCAGTTTTTCATGTCCTCAGGATTGGATAACAGCCCGGCAAGCTCCATTTGCTCGCATTTATTTACAAGATTTGCCAGGTCATCTTCTAATTGTGCCAGCTCATCTTTGTCTGATTCAGCGGCTGCCAAGTCGAAAAGCTCTCTTATATCTTTGACCTCTCGCTGGATTTCTTCGAAAGGTTCGATTACTGATTTAAGCGCGCTTAGTTGAGAGACTACGGCTTGGGCTGTTTCGGGATTGTCCCAGAATCCTTCGCCGGACATCTTCTTTTCCAGCTTTCCAAGGATCATTTTCTTATTAGACAAGTCAAAGCCAGTCCCGAATTGTCTCAACCCGGGCCATCAGATTGTTTATCGCCGACTTTAATTCAACTGCTTCCATTTTTCATTCCTAAACATTTAGGTTAAAACCTTTGTATATCATATTTAGCTAACAAATGCAATCAACCATTAAGGCAGGTCAAGTTGAAGAAAAAAACCTTACTGAGAGAAAAGGTGGTCTATTTTGTAACGAAGTTAGGTATATATCCAACTAACATATATTTTGAGGGGCGCTATGCCCTTTGCGACAGATTTGATTAAAATTATTATTGACATTTTTCTATTGATTCTTCATTCATAATCATCACTTCTTGTTTTTTGTTCTTAGTTCATGTTCCTTGCATTTGTTCTCCCTTAATTGTTTCACGTGAAACATCAAGGAACTGTCAGCTCTTTTATACAGACGATGTGCCCAAAATCAGATTATTTCCCACGATAATTGCCAGCTCTAAAATTAAATTGCCGTTGATTATAAACCGTGTCATCGGCGGTTACTTTCTTTGCCTTTCCACCTTCAGCGGATAATTTCATCTACTACTTTTTACCTGTAAAATTGCTTTGGATTGTTAAAATGGGATAATTAACAATATGTTACTTAAATTTATCTTGCCTTATCATAAAGAAAGAATTTTAGTATGTAGATGGTTCGATATAAATACTTAGAATATTATCTTTTTAAAAGAAAGTTTGATTTTGCAATTTTCTTTGATTCCGAATAGCTCGTTTCGTTCTATCAAATAATGTAAAAATTTGCGACAAAGATTGATTACATTTTAATCTAAATAGGAATATTTATTTGAGGATCATTGTCGTTGATTGCAATTTCTACAGCGTTTCACGTGAAACTTTTTTTATGAAATGGAGGTTTTGTCCTTTCAAATTTGCAGATTTTATAGCAAAATTCCGATTTAATATTTAGACTCTTTTATGAAAGTATAACAAAAATAGGATCGCAATGTATATTTACCGTTAGACTTAGGGGGCAAATTATAAGGTGGTTTTGGGCATAAGAGCAGCCGTATTATAAAGGAGTATTTATATGGCTATAAGAAAGAAAGAAAAACAAAAACATCTCGGTAGGGGGCTGGAGTCTTTGTTAGGTCCGATAACATCTGTGCGACAAGTATATGCTAATCGTAAAAATGCTGATGACGTAAATGAAGCTAACTTCCCACCAGATAAAGAGTTACATGAATCCCTCAAGGAAATTAGTATTGACTCAATATCGCCTAATCCATATCAGGCAAGAACAGTCTGGGACCAGCAGGAATTGAATGATTTGGCTGAATCAATTAAGGCAAATGGAGTAATTCAGCCGATTATCGTTAGGCCTGCTGCGGGAGGATACGAGCTGATTGCAGGTGAAAGAAGGTTTCGGGCTTCAAAATTAGCATCTCTAAAGACAATACCTGCTTTGGTTCGTCAGGCAACAGACCAGCAGTTACTTGAACTGGCATTAATTGAGAATATACACAGAGCTGACCTAAATCCTATAGAACGTGCAAAGTGTTATCAAAGCTATTTAAACACATTTTCTCTGACCCAGGCAGAGGCTGCACAACGTCTCGGAGAAGACAGGTCGGTAATCGCTAACTATCTGCGGCTACTCGACTTACCGAATGAAATAAAGCAAATGTTAGCTAAGCGTCAGCTAACAATGGGCCACGCTCGTGCCATAATCGCCCTGCCAACGGACGAACTGCGACGTAAACTCGCAAATAGGGCTATGGCAGGAAGGCTGAGCGTACGTGAGGTCGAAAGATTGGTAAGAAGGTACCTTACGGGCACAGCAGAACCAAAGAAACCCGAAATACAAAAACCTCCACATATACTTGATCTGGAGAGCAATTTATGCAACCAACTTGGTACCAAAGTAACAATAGAAACACGAAAAAATGGTAATAGAGGAAAGATAATCATCGAATTTCACTCACTTGACGAGTTCGACAGAATTGCAGAAAAAATTGGATTGGAGTTTGCTGAAAAGGTTTAATAGGGCCTGAAATCTCAAAATTTACTAATTTTTGTGAATTTTGAAAGGATTTTTGGTATATAATTGTTGTTAGGATGTCAAATGTTCGGTTAAGAAAATCAATTGGTCTTTATTGTCATTTCCGGAATATCGGAGGATATATTGTGAAACGTATATTTATGTTGATACCGACCCTGCTGATTATTTTTTTCAGCGCCTCAATAACTTTTGCTGCGATAAATTTGCCGCGCCCAATCGTTCAGCTTCCACAAAACCAAGAGAAGATACAATACCAAATGCAATTTAAAGAAGGTGAAAAGTATTATCTCAGGTTCCTTACAGAGCAAAAAATCTCTCAAACTGTCAGTGGCCAGCAACAGTACTCAGAGCAAACGGTCGGCCTGGGATGCGACTTGGATGTTAAAAAAGTGGAGCCAAATGGAAATACATTGGTGAGCTATACTTACAGGTGGGTAAACTTAAAACAAACGGCGGCTGGGAACAGAGTAGAATACGATTCATCTGATAAAGGTTCGCCGGTTCCACCTATGGCGCAAGGATTTGCCGTGCTTTTAGATGAGGGTTTTTCACTGAAAACAACTCCGCAAGGCAGGATTGAAGAAGTCATGGGTTTACAGACGCTTCGCGAGAACATCGAAAGGAAGCTGCCGCAAGGGCCAATGAAACAAGCTATGATGATGGGCATAAAGCAATTTATCAATGAGGAAGGTATAAAAGAAATGACGGAAAGCTCATTGGCTATATATCCGGAAAAACCTGTGGGTATAGGGGATTCCTGGAAGAGAACGCTCACTTTGACTCAAGGTGCAGCAATGACGCTGGAAAATGAATGGACTTTGAAAGATCGCAAAGATGGGGTCTCTTTTATCGAGGTTAAGTCCAACATCAAATCGAATCCTGAAGGGGGTTCTGTAGAAGTGGGCACCGCTAAGGTGAGCTACAACCTGTCGGGAAAACAGCAGGGAATGATAGAGCTCGAAGAGTCAACGGGAAGAATAATCCGCAGCAGGATAAATCAGGATATATCGGGACAGATAAAGCTGGAGGTACCCGGCCAGCAGACACAGCAGACGCCCATACCAGTGAGGATAAATAGCATAGTAACATGCGAGATGACCAAGCGAAATGATGTAAAGCCGGTTCTTAATGCTAAAGAAGTTGTAGTTACCGACACAAACGACACAGATGCAATCATGGACCGAATCAGGACTCTTGAAGGTCTGGAATCAGAATTACAAAACATTGAACAACAAAGCGAAAATGAGATAAACGAGTGGATTAACGGCTTAGAGGAGCTCACGCCTGATATTGTAAAAGCGGTATATGAGCTAATCGGTGCAGAGTATGAATTCGTAAGAAAACAGGCTGAAGAAGAAAAAGCGGATAAAACGACAACGGCCATAGACGGCATGATATTATACAGAAGTGTGCGGTTCGACAAAATTGTTGAAAAAATGCAGGAAGAACAAATACGCCGCGAGATCATGGAATCAAGGAGAGGCAGCCGGACACGAAGGGACACCCGCGGACGAACAGGCATTAGGGATAGCGGTTATAATAATAGGTTTAATGATACAAGAAGATATCAGGATACTACAAGGCGGAGCACCGGCAGAAGAAGTTCTCGGCGAGATTTGACCGACAGGCCAACGCCGCAAAAAATTACCATAAACCTTCCGTTTACCGACCCAAACGAAGTCAAAGCCAGGCTAAAGACCTTTGAAGGCCTTGAAAAGGAGTTGAAAGACATAGACAGGAAGGGAATAAGGGAGATGAGAGGGTGGACGGCAAGGCAGAGCGAAAGCTCACCATTGCTGGCAAAAGCCGTATATGAGCAGGTCGCAGAAGAGCTTAATTTTGCAAAAAAAATCGCCATCGAAGAAAAAGCCGCAAAGACGACCGTCGTAATAGACGGCCTTCTCGTGACAAGGGATGAGCGTTTAGACAAACTGTCCAAAACAATGGTAGAGGAAAAGAGGAAGTTACGTCGGGCAGAGCCCCGCACAAGCAGAACAAGAACCCTGCGGTAACCGAATCGACCGGTTAAAAACCTGAGAACCAGTACAACCAAACATCCAGCGTGTGGCAAACAGTGCTTTTCCTTTTCATTTTTTTCCGTTATAATCCCTGCTCGAATGTTTTAGAAGGACTGCAAGATGGACAAAAGGTTAAAAGGAAAAGTCGCGATAGTAACAGGAGCAAGCCGGGGAATAGGCAGAGCTATCAGTATCGAATTGGCCAAAGAGGCCGCGACGGTCGTCCTTGCCGCAAGAGCAATCGATAAAATGAATGAAACTGCAAAGCTCGTCACGGCAGCCGGCGGAAAAGCACAGATCATACCCACAGAACTTACCGATGAGAGTTCGATAAAGAACCTCTTCAAGGCAACCGCCGAAAGGTTCGGACGTCTCGACATACTCGTCAACAATGCGGGTATCACCCACTCGGCAAAGCTGGAGGATACGTTAACCGAGGATTTGGACCGCTGCCTTAATATCAATGCACGCGCTCCGTTCATACTATGCAGGGAGGCCCTGCCGCTGCTGAAAAAAGCAGATGCTGCCTACATTATCAACATCGCATCTGTCGTAGGAGTAAAGGCTTATCCGCTTCAAAGCGCATACACCGCTTCCAAACATGCACTCCGTGGTATGACAATGGCCCTGGCTGAGGAGTTGAAAGGCTCAAATATTCGTGTACATTTGCTCTGTCCCGGTGGTGTCGATACCGAGTTGGTAACAAAAGTCCGACCCGATATAAAGAAACAGGATCTCATGCAGCCCGAAGAAATAGCTGAATTAGTCTTGTATCTTCTCACCCACAAGGGAAACGCCGTGGTCGATGAGTTGCACATTCGAAGGGCGGCCTCAACACCATGGTTTTAGAACACTTCAATTACATTTGAGGATAGTTATGCGGTTTGTTTGTCAGCGCGTTTTGCAGGCACAGGTTGAAGTCGATGGCCAATCAGTTGGCCGAATCGATAAAGGGCTTCTGGTATATCTCAGCGTCGGCAAAGACGACACCGACAAAGATGCTGGGTTCGTCGCCGAAAAACTTGTGAATCTGCGTATCTTCCCCGATGACGCCGGCAAGATGAATCGAAGCATACTCGATGTCGACGGTGCGGTTCTGCTCGTCAGCAATTTTACTCTTCACGGCGATTGTCGAAAGGGCCGACGCCCGGGTTTCGATGCCGCTGCTCCGCCCCAGTTAGCACAGCAGCTCTACGAAAAAGTGGCCGACCTCATCAACGAGCAGGGCATCCCTGTCGAAAAGGGCGTCTTCGGCGAATATATGCACGTAGCCAGCACAAACGATGGCCCAATCAACTTCCTCCTCGACAGCTCCAGACTGTTCTAACTAATGGATTGTGGACAAAATTTAAACAGTTTGTCCATTCACCTGATTGCGCCTCTTGTTTTACTTTTTTCATTGATATGCTGCATCACTTTTCATAATTTCCGCCTTGGGTTCGATACAACAGACGCTGCACTTTTCTGTTATCAAATACTTAATAGCGGCCTGTCGGACCTTCTCACCGGACACTTTCATCAATCGCTGGGCTAATACGGACCGGAATCGTCCGTAGCGGAAATCATACATGGCCCATTGCAGACCGATGTTGCCTTCAATCATGGCATAAGACAGATTCGGTGGTGCCTGGGCCTTGACCAGCTTTGGGTCCGTTAAGTTGGTTAATTGATATGAAAGTTGTGGACCGAGCATAGATACTTCTGTAGATGCCGAAGTCTCAGTGCAGAGGATGCGAAGCTGGGATTCGATTCTTTTGCGGACATCATCAAATGACGCGTCCGGCTTAATGGAGGCCGAAACGTAAAAGAAGTTCCCTTCGGGCGTAACTAAATCAGCGCCGGCTAGGACCATCCCGGACAATTTCTTCAGTTCAAAATCGGCAAAGAGCTTCATCGTCAACCACGGGCCCACCACCATAATGCTCGGGTAGCTCGTATCGCTAACGGCCGGTATCGGCCAGGTTAGCACCAGGTGACGTGCATTCAGGTCCCACGTCATTTTGCGGCTGCCCGGATGTAGTCTGACCTGCTCAGCCATTGTTGCTTCTGACTTGATTGTCCCTAATTTCTTGCTTATGACAGGCTTAAGAGTTTTCGCGTTGATACCGCCGACAACACAAACGACAGTTTCATTCGGGACAAACAGATGCTTATCACGGTATTGCTGGATTTGGCCCAGCGTCGCTCTTTTGACATCCTCTTTAATAGCAGCGTGCTCTTGGCCGTGACGATAACCTTGTGCCCAGGCGGCCACCGCAAACTTGTGCGTGGCTAATCTTTTGGCCACAAAATCACACTCTGAATTTACCTGTCGTTGTTCTGTTCGAAGGCTCTCTTTTGTAAATGGCACTCCTTTGAGCCACTTGGCATGGTGAGAAATACCCTCCTGCCAGTTATTAACACTGCCATAGAAATCAAGTCTGATATGGTCCGGCAGGGTTTCACCGTTCGCTTCAAGCGAGCCGGATGGCACCGTACTCCTTATCGTCAGGTGTTCGACTAAATGCGACCACTGTGCCTGACCCGGAGCATCGTCAACCAATCCCATCGGCAGGAAGGTAAAGACAGAGACATTATTGCTATCGGATATATATAGCAGAATAACCCGAATCCCGTTTTCAAGTGTAAAAGTATCAGCTTGAGGTTTCGCAGCAAACGCCGCACTGCTCCCCAGCAGAACAATGCCTGTAAACAATCTGCCCAACGTTCCTCTAAATCTCATTTTCAATCGCCTCCTTTCCAGTCTTCTTCGATTGACCGCCTTTTTTTCGGATACTAAGGATAAGCAGGACAAGTAAAACGCTGAATATAATCAGTATGATTGAATTTATACTCCAAAGCGGCATATTATAAGGTGATGGACTATCACGATAAAATTCCATCCACCTTTCCCACCGCAGGTTGACTACCGCTAACGTAAGCAGCGAGATCGACATCATATCGATTATAACAATACGCTGGTAATTGCCCTGTGCACGCAGACATATTTTTGTACTGATGATGAAAAGCAGAATGGCAAATATCAGTACTGCCGGGGCGACAAGCCAGTCTTTGGTAATGTATGACATGGGAAATATCCAGGCTATCGAGCCGAAAATGCCGCCGCCGAAAGCGCCGTATACATTTGCCTTTGTTAATCTCATCGGCCGGTATTCTGTCTTGACGTATGTACCTTCTTCTATCTGAATTTGCCGCTGCCGGGCGTTGCCCCACACAATTGAAGGCACCAACAAAACAAAAAAAAGGGCGAAAAACGGCAAGCAGACCCATTTGGGAATCACGCCGGTAATCGCTAATACCAGAGGAATAGCTCCCAGCAGAACAAGTGCCAGCCAGACGACGATGGACATTGTGATCGCAAATCTCCTCTCGCGGGCCGATTTTGTGTTTTTAATACTCATCCACGTACCAAAGATTCCGCCGAGCAGCCCGACTATCGGACCCAGCACCGCTCCGGAAATCCCGCTCAGAAAGGCGGCCTTCGCTGCCGGTGCTCCTTTTGCTGCCGCGCCGGCAACTGCCGCAGTGGCCGTTTGCGCCGTTATGGCCGGAAGCGCCGCGATAACCGCCACCGTAAACACCTTGCTTGGCCGCGTCCGTCCAAGAACATCTTCAACAACCTCCACAACCTCGGCCTTCAGCATCTTGCGCCCGCGAGAAAGCCGCTGCCTCGCCACATCCTCTGACAGTCCAAGCTCCGTTGCTAACTGGTTTATTGATTGCTTTTGGCGGTAAAACAGCACTATCGGCTCGCGATATGTCTCCGGAATGTTCTGAAGCGCCCCCCAGACAATGGCCTGCTGCTCTTTGCTTATTACTCTTTCAGCCGGCCCCGTCTCTGCTGATTGAATTTTGTCCGCAGCCCCAAGTGGCTCAGCAGCATCTATTGCATCCTGCCGCCTTCTCTTGATTGATGTCCTGACAACATTCCGTGCAATCGTGCACAGCCACGCACGGAAACTGTCCAGATTCTTTAGCTGTCTAAGGCCCTTCCAGGCCCTGATAAACGTCTCCTGCGCCAGCTCCTCGCTCTTGCCCAAATCCCCCGTGGCGCTATAGATAATCCCGCAAATCAAAGACTGATACCGCTCAACAACAGACCCAAAAGCCTCCCTGCTGCCCCCAAGGCTTGCCTGCAATAATTCAGCTTCGTTTGTCATCTTCTCTATCACTGCAAATCCTTCAAACAAGTTACATTATAGCCTCACAGTACCAGACCCTAAAATTAAAAAAAGGTGACAAAGATGCCCTCTTATTTTGATCCCCTGCTGATTTCGGACAGTTGTTGAAATCGGGGTCAAATATTGGTATTATTAAACTTGAAATTTACAGGAGTGCCTCAAAATATTGTCATATATGCTTTATTAACTGAAAATGATAAACCTCCGTTGATTAAGGAAATTATTATGAAAAGAGTGTATCTTCCCGCATTGTTATTGGTTTGCATAGTAACGGCTTTTTCTCAGGCCCGAAGCCTCACGCTTTCCATTGACCCGGACAATGTAGTTTCCGGGATTGACAATAAAATCTACGGCCATTTCCTCGAACACATCTTCCACTCGGTCAACGGCGGCCTTTGGGGCGAAATGATCTGGAATCGAAGCTTCGAGCAGAACGAAATGGGACAGTGGACCGTCACCGGTGATAATATCGCCCAGGAAGGAATGGGAACCAACGTACGCCTCACTTTCGGCGACTCGGGCTGGAAGGACTACGAATACACCCTCGAAGCCAAAAAAACCGGCGGACAGGAAGGATTTCTCATACTCTTTAGAGTAAAGAGCGAAGAAGACTTCTACTGGTGCAATCTGGGAGGATGGGGCAACGCCAGGCACTCCCTCGAACGAGGTAACAAAGGCCGGGGACGCTGGGGCATGGTTGGCCCGGCCGTCGACGGCAAAATCGACCTTGACAAATGGTACAGCATAAAAATCCGATGCGAAGGCCCGAAGTTCAAAGTCTGGCTCAATGACGATGAGGTAATAGACTTTACCGATGGCCAAAACGCCCACCTCACTGGATGTGCAGGCATCGGCACCTGGGCAACAAAGGCGATATTTAGAAACCTCAAGGTCAAATCACTTGATGGCAAAATTCTCTATGAAGGAATCCCCGAAAATCTGGCCCGCCGAAATGCCGCCAGATTCTGGCAGCCCTACGGCCCCGCTGAGATCTATCTCGACCGCAAAGACCCGCTAAACAGCCAGGTCTGCCAGAAAATTGTAACCACAGACGAAGGTGGCGGCTTAATGCAGCAGGGCCTCTGCATACGTGCCCGTCAATCGTACCAGGGCTCTGTATGGCTAAAGGGCGATGCCCCCGAAGGAATAATCGTTCGCCTCCTCGGCAATGACAAGCAGATAACTGAAAAATCAATAGACCGCCCCTCTTTAGACTGGCGCAG
>WOR8_10003921_pt1 | contig 14695 bp, 12 predicted proteins | sample DeeMarSeWOR38_10_FD_19890 | JGI IMG/M metagenome (IMG submission 19890) | reverse complement strand
TGGGTGGGCTGGCTGCCCTGCTGGTGATCATCTTTGGTGCCCGTACCCACGCTCTGATCCCGCTCTACGCCGTAGGGGTGTTCATTTCGTTTACTCTTAACCAGGCAGGCATGGTGCGTCATTGGCTAGGATTACAGAGCCCCGGCTGGCGTCGTTCGGCATTCATTAACGGCGTGGGAGCCATCGCCACGGGCGTGGTATTGATCATCGTCACGGCCACCAAGTTCGTGCACGGTGCTTGGATTGTGCTGCTTCTTCTGTTCGCCATCCTGCTGGTCTTCCGCACTATCCATCGCCACTACCAGGGAGTGGCGGAGCAGCTCTCGCTGTCGCGGCGTTGGCCGACGCCGGTGCGCAGGCATACCGTTATTGTACCCGTGGCTGGTCTGCACCGTGGCGTAGTCAAAGCGGTCCAATACGCCCAGATTCTCGGAGGTGATCTGCGTGTAGTGACTGCGGAGATTGACGCCCACGACACAGAAAAACTCCGTGTCCGTTGGCAGGAGGTGCTCCCCGAGGTGCCCTTGGAGGTCTTACCCTCACCGTTCCGCTCTGTCATCGCCCCCTTGCTGGAGTTCATCGATGGCTTCGTGCAGGAGGAGGGGGACTACGTGACATTGGTGGTGCCGGAGTTCGTGCCCGCTCGTTGGTGGCATCACCTCCTGCATAACGAAACGGCGTGGCTGCTGAAGCTGGCGTTGCTATACGGCCGCCGGGGTTGGCAGGGTCGTTTCCGCATTATCACCGACGTGCCCTTCTACCTCATCCAGTAAGGGGCTGTGAGCAAATAACTTTCCCCATTGCTTTACATTCCCATCCGAAGTCCGCCTGAAAAGTGGGAAGGTGTTCTTATGCGGACCCCAGGGAAGAATACAGCCCAATCAATCACGTGTGTACCGGCTGAGGTGGTCAGGTCAACTGGCCTTACCGAGATTGGCGCTGTTTTTTTGACAGCAAGCTTGCACAGGCGTAGAATCATTAGCTTGGCTCTCAGGACATGGAGGACCTGGGTCTTGATGCAGCGAGTCACGTTGGTGCAGAGGGGTGAAAGACTCCTGGTACCCCGTCACAGTGATTTCGATAGGCTGCATTCGGTCCTCATGAGCACGATCTCCTTCCTATTCCCTCACAGGGACCTGCCCCTCGTAGGGACGTACAAGCATAATCTGCGTGATGGGGTACTGGCGTGATTATTGACGAAAACAACGGAAGCACTGTTCTGCATCGCACAACCAAATACCAGCCACGGCGCTCGTGGCGCACCTGGCTGATCGGCCGACCTTTGCCTACGGCAGATGCCCCGCATCAGACCATCGGCAAAGCCATCGGGCTGGCCGTCTTCGCATCCGACGCGCTTTCTTCTACCGCCTACGCCACCCAGGAAATTCTTTTCATCCTGTCCATGGCTGGTGTAGCGGCTTTTGGGTATGCCCTGCCTATTTCAATGGCCATCGTGGTCCTGCTGGCCATCGTCACCATATCTTATGAACAGACCATCCACGCCTATCCGGGTGGCGGGGGTGCCTATATTGTCGCCCGCGACAATCTGGGAGAATTCCCGGCCCAGGTGGCTGGTGGGGCGTTGCTGACTGACTATATTCTGACCGTAGCGGTATCGGTTTCTGCAGGCGTTGCCCAGATCACCTCCGCCTTTGCCTTCCTCTTCCCGTATCGGGTGCATCTTTCAGTGGCGTTGGTGCTTTTTGTTATGCTGATTAACCTGCGCGGCGTGAGAGAGTCGGGAACTGCCTTCGCCATCCCTACTTACTTCTTCCTTGTCACGATGTTCTTTACAGTTGGTGCCGGCTTTTACCGTTACCTGTCCGGAACTCTGGGGACGGTGGTGGACCCTCCCCCTTTGGAGGTCGAGCAAACCTTTCTAGTGGTCGTTCCCTTCTTGATCCTGCACGCCTTTTCCAGCGGCACGGCAGCCCTCACCGGGGTTGAGGCCATTTCCAATGGCGTCACTGCCTTCAAAGAGCCTCGCAGTCGCAACGCTGGCATCACCTTGCTCTGGATGTCAGCCATCCTGGGTACCCTATTCCTGAGCATCACCTTCCTGGCTCTCCCCATCCAGGCTATACCCTCGGAAGAGGAGACGGTTATCTCGCAGATAGCGCGCACTGTTTATCAGGGACGCGGGTTTTTATACCTGGGAACCATCACGGCTACTACCCTGATCCTGATCATGGCGGCTAACACTTCCTTCGCCGGTTTTCCGCGCCTGAGCGCGCTGCTGGCAGCTGATGGTTTTCTGCCTCGCCAACTCACCTATCAAGGCAGTCGGCTGGTCTATTCACGCGGCATCATCGCCCTGGCTTTACTTGCCTCGTTGCTGATTGTGCTCTTCCAGGCCAGCGTAACCGCGTTGATTCCGCTCTATGCAATCGGGGTCTTTCTGTCCTTCACCCTTTCCCAGGGCGGTATGGCCCGCCGCTGGTGGAAGATCGGGCACCTGGAGCGGGGACAGGAAGTGCAGGAGCGCGGCTCCAGTCTGCGCTACGAGCCAGGCTGGGAGCTAAAAATGGTCATCAATGGCTTTGGGGCCTTGTGCACGGCGGTGGTGGCGCTAGTCTTTGCGGTCACCAAGTTTCGCGATGGGGCCTGGATCGTGCTGATCCTCATCCCCACGCTTGTGGTCGTTTTCTACAGGATCCAACATCACTACCGGGAGCTGGCAGCGCATCTTTCTTTGGAGCGTTATGGCACGCCATCACGGATTGCCCGCCATCGGGTGATTATGCCGATCAGCGGCGTGCACCGCGGCACCCTGGCTGCGCTGCGCTACGCCCGCTCGATCTCCGACGATATCACGGCAGTACACGTGTCCAGCGACCCGGCTGAAGCTGAGATACTGCGTCGCAAGTGGGAGTCGTGGGGCGAGGGAGTACGGCTGGTGATCTTAGATTCGCCGTACCGGTTGCTGGTAGAGCCCTTGCTGGATTACATTGAGGAGATCGCCGCCCAGCGTCAGCCCAATGAGGCGATTACTATTGTGGTGCCACAGTTTGTGCCCAGGCGGTGGTGGCATAACTTGCTACACGCCCAGGCGGCCGTGATCTTACGTCTGCTCTTGTTATCCAAGCCGGAGATTATCGTTACCGACGTGCCCTATCATCCGTTGTACGCACCAGAGGTGGATGAGCCGATCTAGGACGAGTCATGATCAGCTTCCATCCTGACAAGTGGAGATAGCTATGAACGTAATTGTGGTTGGCTGTGGTCGAGTTGGCGCCCAATTGGCCTACCGGCTTTATCAAAAGGGCCATCACGTGACAGTGATTGATCAAGAGGTTGCCGCCTTTGACAATCTGCCTCCCGACTTTCGCGGGCGGACCGTAGAGGGTGAGGTTCTTGCCCATGGTGTGTTGCACCGGGCGGGCATAGAACAGGTCGATGGCTTGGCTGCCGTGACCAATTCCGATTCGCTCAACGCGGTGGTCGCCCACATCGCCCGCACCAAGTATCAGGTCCCCAATGTCGTGGTACGCAACTATGATCCGCGCTGGCAACCATTGCAGGAAGCCTTTGGCCTGCAGGTGATCAGTTCTGCCAATTGGGGAGCACAGCGTCTTGAGGAATTGCTCTACGGCGCTGATATGCGGGCTGTCTTTACGGCTGGCAATGGTGAGGTCGGCATCTACGAGTTTATCGTGCCGGACACCTGGCACGCGCGCACCTTAGCGGAACTGCTCCCTGAGGCTGGCTGCGTGCCCGCAGCGCTCACCCGAGCTGGTCGGGCGCTTCTGCCTTCTCAGTCCACCGTGCTCGAGGATTGCGATGCCGTTCTGGTAAGCGCGACTCTGGAGGGGATTGAAGCGCTGCGCCAGCGGTTGTATCCAGAGAGAGAGGCTTGACATGTTTGTACTGATTGCTGGCGGCGGTCGTACTGGCACGCAACTGGCCGCCTTGCTCGTTGCTCAGAATTATGAAATATGTATGATTGAGCATCGGCGTGACGTGCTAACTCGCCTGCACCGGGAACTGCCCACCGAGGCCATCTACGAGGGCTACGCCACAGATCTGCGAGTCCTGGAGCAGGCTGGCATCCGCCGGGCTGAGGTGCTCGCTACTTGCACAGATAGCGATGCCGACAACCTGGCTCTCTGCTTTCTGGCTCGCACGCGTTACGACGTGCCGCGTACCATCGCTCGCATCAACAATCCGCGCAATGCCTGGCTGTTTGACGATAGATTTCACGTGGATGTGGCCCTCAATCAGGCTGACATCCTGGCCAGCCTGATTGAAGAAGAGATGTCACTGGGCGATATGATGACCCTGCTCAAACTGCGCCGCGGGGAGTACTCTCTGGTAGAGGAAAAGATCCCGGCCGGGGCCAAGGTGCTTGGCATTGCCATCAAGGACCTGCCACTTCCAGAACATTGTGTCATCGCCGCCATCATTCGCCACGGCGAGATTGTGATGCCCAGCGGCAGGACGACTTTCGAGGTAGGCGATGAGGTTCTTGCTGTCACTGACCGCCGCGGGGCACACGAGCTGGCTCAGTTGTTTGAGCCCCACCATGAGGGATATCAGCACTCAGGGTAGCCTGATATCGGGCAAGCTGTCTGGCTGGTGGCATCACCAGACTCTGCTGACGAAAAATGGGGTGATTGAGTTGGCAGCAGCGGGACGGCGTGGCTGCTTAAGCTGGCGCTAGAGATGCATCCTGTGAGCATACGCCCTGGCAGACTTTTGGCGAAGATCACGAGACTGTCGCCGGGCGCGTAAAAGTCTTCGATGGTCGCTACACAGGAATATCCACAAGCCTCGTAGAAGCGGCGCGTCGGCGCGTAAGCCGGCGTGCTGGACGTTTCTATCAGCATTAAGCGGCCACCCCGCGCTTGAACTTCAGCCTCCACCCTGCTCATCAGAGCGCGCCCGATGCCGTGCCCGCGAGCTTCAGGGTCCACCGCGATCCAGTACAGGTCGAAGCTGCCCTGAGTGAGCGGGTGCGGTCCAAAACAAGCATAGCCAAGGACCCGACTTGCATCTCGATATACCAGAAAGCTATATCCGCTGGCTTCCTCTCCCTCATCCCGATATGCGTTCCATAGCTCTTCGACGCAGTTTATTTCCGTTACGTTGAAAATGTCGATGGCGGCCGTCACTTGTAGGATGGACGGGCCATCGACGTTTAAGGCCTTCTCTATCATAAGCCTCCGCTTGCCTCAAAGCAAGTTCGAGAATGTGTATCACCATGTCTGTATAAGCATACCCGGCTGCCCAAGCCGCCCGGTAGAAACCAGCATCGGGCGACAGGTCCGGGTTGCAGTTCACTTCGATTACATAGGGTGTCTCTTCGGCGCTTACCCGCAGGTCGACCCTGGCGTAGTCCCGGCAGCCAATGGTTGTCCATGCCTGGTGGGCTGTGCTTGCGATGCGAGCACTCAGTTCAGACCCCACTAGCGCCGGGCAGCGGACCGGCGTGTGATAGTACTCAAAGGAGTTTGCGTCCCACTTGGCGGCAAACGACACGATGTGGGTGAAAGGGTCTGCAAAAGCGCTGAAATCGACTTCGGCCAGGGGCAAGAGTTCGGGGGGATCCCCCCACAGCGCAATGTTGAATTCCCGGCCGACTACGAAGGCTTCAGCCATAGCCGCCTGACGGTAGTGCTCCACGACGTAGCTTACCCGGTCGCGCAACGCACGAGCTGTGGAAACCACTGCTTCTGGGCCAACCCCAAGGCTGGCGTCCTCTGCTATTGGCTTGACAATCAGAGGAAAGGGTAGCGATTCTGCGAGATTTGGGTCTACGTCATTGGGGTCCCTAAAAACCCACCACGGTGGAGTGGCTAGCCCGGTGGCCTTGAACAGAGCCTTGGCGCGCGCCTTCTGAACAGAGATGGCTATGGCGTCACCGCGTGCGCCAGTGAAGCGATAGCCCATAGCTTCTAGTGCCCAGGCAATACGTGCTTCCTCGAACAGACGCCCCTCCAGACCTTCGCCAAGGTTGAAGATTATCCACTCGGTAGGTGGGTAAGGGGCTAGCGACAGCTCCAAGTCAGTACGAACCGGCACCTGCACCACCCGACAGCCCGCTGTCCGAAGCGCATCAGCCACAGACTGGGCGCACGCGATGACTGGCTGCTCTGCCAGTAGATCCTGTAGATCACCTTTGACCAAATGCTCAGTCACATTGTACAGCACCACAACATGGAGAGGCTCCTGGTTACTGTCCATCGTTGACCCTCGGCACCCGTAAAGGGTAAGGAGATGCGCATACCAGATTGACTCTTAGAAGATGCGGATGATATAGCGCGCCCAAAAGGGGAGCATAGGGTCTGCTGGGTGCATTGGACCGGCAGAATAAGGTTCTCCCCTGGCAAGAAAAAGGCCCGGCTGCCAGAAGGCCGGACATCCACACCATAGATGGACGCATAAGCCGAGCAATACGATGTATCTCAAACCCAATGAAACGATGTACCAATCGCCACCGCAAGTTGCAGCATTCTATGGGAGGCGTGGTTTTCCAGCGAAAACGCTGCCTCCCGGCGCTGGACGATTCTTCAGATTCACCTTCACTGCATAACATCTTGCCTCCGCTCACGGGGATCATGTCACCCCCCGTCATCCTGAGAGATATCCAATATCAACTGAATCATACTCTCATTGGCTTGCGGCTGCAAATTCTCGGGGAGACCAAGCAGCAGCGCCAGCCTTCTGCGAAGCGATGGGTTGTGGCAAAAATTATACAGATTGGCCCCTTTTGTCACGCCTTTCGTAGCCTTTTTCCACCGCTTTGATACAAAGAAATACTAAAATAAATAGACTATTGATCGAGCCCAAGCGTGTGCTCATCACGTGCGCAAGCGATTTATCGATCCATCGGCTCGAGCAGCCAGAGTGTTGGAGGCCTGTGTGACGGATAGTTCACCCCCCTTGTCTTCTCCCAGCGCTCCCCTTAGTCACAGCCAGCGCATCCCGATTGTGTATGCCGCCGGGAACCACTACGATATGGGGGGGCAAATCGGTGCAGATCGGAAGCAGGTGATACAAGAAATGCTGGCGGTCTATCGGCGTCATTTCGAAGAAGAGGGAGTAAGGATGGGCATTGCCGATTGGGAGGAAGCTATCCTTCACGCCCGAAAATATCTTCCTTTCGCCGAGGAAAGCGTACCCCAATACGTTGAAGAACTGCGTGGTGTTGCTGAGGGTGCCGACGTAGACTTCAGCGATTTGCTGGTTCTCAACTGTGTCGAGGCCATAACTGAGGATGCTCTGCACACCGGCTGCACCAGCTTGGCGGCTGCCCCTGAGGTGACTGCCGATGGCTCGCTCCTTGTCGGGCATAACGAAGATTGGTTGCCTGATGACCAGGATACCGTCTACTTGGTCCACGCCAGCCCTGACGACGAACCGGCCTACCTGGCCATCACTTATGGCGGACTGTTACCCAACATCGGTTTTAACGAACACGGCATCGCTCAGTGCTGTGACTCGGTTTACCCCAATGACGCTCGAATTGGGGTACCACGCATCTTTGTCTCACGGGCCGTCTTGGCTGCTCGCACTCTCGCTGAGGCCATCCGGGCCGCCCTCAATCGTCGCCGGGCTGCCGGTTATAACCACCTTATTGTGCACGTCAGCGGGGAGATGTACAACGTGGAGGTCTCGGCCGAGGATTTTGACGTCATCTACGGACTGGACGGTATGCTGGCCCACACGAACAATTACATGTCGCGGCGTATGCGCGCCATAGAGAAGGATAGCGAGGAGTTGATTGCCTCTCGGGTGCGCTATAATCGTGCTTTGCGCTTAATGCGCAGCCAACGCGGTAAATTAAGCCTGAAATCTTTCCAGGCGATTCTTTCCGATCACGTCAATTACCCCCAGTCCATTTGCAGTCATAGTGACGAGACCGAAGCGCCACTGGAGCGTCAGCAGACCATCGCTTCCTTGTTGATGGATCTCACGACCCAGACCATGTACGTGGCCTGGGGGCCGCCCTGCCAGGCCGAATACCACAGTTACAAGCTGGAAGTGTAACCCCAAGAACCACGGGAGAGAGTCGATGAAACCCACCATCCTCAAAGAGGAGCGCAACGGCTGGCCCGCCCAGACTCGGCCCGATCGAAAGCTGCCAGCCCCCTGGACCCCGGAACTCCTGATGGGCGTCAACCGGGTGCATCATCATGCCCTTTCGCCTCGAGGGGATCAAGTTGTTTTCATCTGGGAACGAGAGGGAGACAGTGATCTGTGGCTAGCTCGCAGCGATGGAAAGGACTGGGCGCAGCGTTTGACTTTTGACAGGCCTGCACAGAACTTCTGGGAGGATGCCAGCCCTTGCTGGAGTCCTGATGGCGCTTGGTTGGCCTACGCCAGCCAAGGCGATATCGGCGATATCTGGTCCGTGCCCGGCGCCGGAGGCAAGGCGCGCAGACTGACTGACTATGGTCACGGCGACTCGAGGCCGGTTTTCAGCCCGGACGGGGAACGGGTCTATTACCTCAGTGGACGGAGGGTATTTCACAACCTGTGTTACACCACGCTCGCTGGAGCCTGGCCGACGCCTCTGACACATTTTGAGGCGGACGTGTCCGATCCCCGCCCGGCGCCGGATGGAAAAAGCATTGCCTTTGTCTACCATCCCCAAGATGATCTGAGTCGCTCAGAAATCTGTCTGGTGCCCGCTGCAGGTGGCGAGGTGCAGCACCTAACCGGCACACCTCAGGTGCGCGATGCTTATCCCCGCTGGTCGCCTGATGGTCAGCACATCGCTTTTCTCTCAAACCGAAGCGGTTGGCAGGAGCTTTACCTCCTCGATCTTGCTTCTGGTGAATTGCGACAGTTGACGGCATACAATGCCAATGTGCAGAGCTTCGCCTGGCATCCGGCGGGAGATCAGCTTGCGCTGGTCGTCAATTACCAAGGGGCTGGCGACTTGTACATATTGCAGGTGGAGTCTGCAGAGTCCCGGACATTACGCGCCGCGCGTGGCTGGCATAGCCTGCCCCAATGGGGTCCAGATGGCAGCTGGCTGACCGTGGAGTTCGAGAGTCCCATCCTTCCCCCTGATATCTACCGCATCGATTTGGAGACTGGTGAGGTCAAGCAATTGACCTTCTCTCTGCCTCCTACCCTGGCGGCAGCTGATCTGGTCATGCCGGAATTTGTTGAGTATCTCAGCACCCACGGTAGCACTATCCCTGCCTTCCTCTACCGTCCCAAGGGTGCTTCCCTTGACACGCCTTGCCCGGCCATTGTCTATCCGCACGGTGGTCCGACCAGCGAGCACGCCCTGGAATGGGATATCTTGGTGCAATGGCTGGTGGCCAAAGGCTACGCGGTGCTGGCACCCAATTATCGGGGCAGCACTGGCTACGGGCTGACGCACCGGCGCGCTCTGCACAACAACTGGGGCGTGGTGGACACCGAGGACATGCTGACTGCGGCGGATTACTTGACCAAACTGGATTGGGTGGATGACGCCCGCTTGGGCATTTATGGGGCCAGTTATGGCAGTTACCTGGCGCTCACGGCGCTGGCACGTGACCCGCTCTATCGCTACCGCTGCGGCGTAGCCAAGTATGGCGATTGTGACATCCTATCGTCTTGGGCGCAGGGTGATCGACCCGGTCGAGAAGACCTGGAGCGCCAGATGGGACATCCCACCGCCAATCGCGCCGGTTATCGCGCTGGCTCGCCTGTTTACGACGTGGCCAACATCCGTTCTCCGCTGCTGATAATGCATGGGGAACGGGATGCGCGCGTCCATCTCAAGCAGAGCGAGCAACTCGTCGAGGCGCTCAAACGGGAAGACAAAACCTTCGAGTACGTCGTCTACGGGGGCGAGGCTCACGGATTCCTGGGGAAGGACAACATGCTGCACTTCTTCGCCACCCTGGAACGCTTCCTGGACTGGTATTTGCTCTAATATGTATCGAGGTACTGCGGGTAAGTGATCCAGTATGCCGATCTCACCTGGCCCGAGGTGGCCAACCTGCCGCGTCACCTGCCCCTGCTGATCCCGCTGGGCCGGGACCAGTATGACTGTGCGGCCATCGTCAGGGAGTTGGTGGCTGAGGGCAAGTTAGGTGGGACACGGTCCCATACTGCTCAACCCGACCAGGCCGTTATCCTGCCTCCGATACCCTATGGCTTTCGGCGGGCGGACGGAGATACGGGGAGCCAACTACACGTTCGGCCGGGGCTCTTGCGCCGGGTACTGCTCGGTGTACAGCGCGAGTTGAGGGCTCAGGCTTTTGAACACGTCGTCTTCCTGAACGGACATGGCGACCAGGGGTTGCGTACTCATGGGTTGCGGGTGATCGATGTACCCTACCGGCGCAAGCTGGGTATCGATTTTCCGGCTGACCTCTCGGATCGCGTGGTGATCATCAGCACTGGCCATATCGAGCAGCACGGCTACCATCTGCCGCTGAGCACCGACAGCCTGATTGTAGAGGCCATTGCTCAAGGGGTCAGCATCCGCGCGCCCACGGACTTCTTTTGCCTGCCGGTCTGGCCGTATGGTGTCAGCACCCACACTCGCGAGTTCCCGGGTACCTTGAACCTGGGCGGCCGAGTCTTCGAGGATTTCTTCCTGGAGATCGTAGATACACTGGTCGAGTCGGGCGCAAAAATGATCTATTTCTCTAACGGACACGGCGGCAACCATTCGTTTCTGATCAACGTGGTCAAATACGCTGGCGAACGTCATCCTGAGGCTTTCATTGCCACCGAGTGGTTGCACACCACAGGCCCGGAGTTGGACCGCTATCGCCAGAGCGGGCCAGGCGGCATGGGACACGGTGGCGAACTGGAAACCAGTTATATACTGCAGTTACGGCCTGACTTGGTACGTATGGATCGCGCGACTACCGAGGTGGAGTTCGTCAGCACGCCCAACTATAGTATGGATTGGGTGGAAGGGGGCAAGTTAGTCGCCAATCCTCCCTGGCGTGACGACACCGCCAGTGGGATCTATGGGGACGGCAGGCTGGGCGGGGCAGATAAGGGACGCCTGTGGCTGGCAGCAGCCATTGACCAGAAGGCGGAAATCCTTAAGGAAATCCGCGAACAGCATTCTCGACGCCAGATGAGGCGCAAGATGTACCAGGGGAGCTATGCTAGCCGAAGCACGAGGAATTAGGGAGCAACTGACCGAGTGGCGAAGGACCATCCACCGCCATCCCGAAATAAGCTTTGACGTTCACCGCACGGGGGAGTTGGTGGCGTCCATCCTGGCCGATCTGGGCCTTCGGGTGAAGACGGGCGTGGGCAAGACGGGCGTGGTCGGCTACCTGGGAGCCGAAAACGGCCCCGTCATCGCACTCCGCGCCGATATGGATGCCCTGCCCATCCAGGAAGAGAACCAGGTGGCATATGCCTCCCAGGTGGCGGGCTGCATGCACGCCTGCGGCCATGATGCGCACACGGCCATGCTGTTGGGGGCAGCCGCGCTGCTCAGCCGCCAAGAGCTGCCGGGCCAGGTGCGCTTTCTCTTCCAACCCTCGGAGGAGGTGGCCGACGACGAAGGGATCAGCGGCGCGCCCCGCATGATCGCCGACGGTGCGCTGGACGGTGTGGATGTGGCGATTGCTCTGCATGTCGACTCGTCGCTGGACACTGGGCATATCTGTGTGGGCGATGGATGGGTCGGCGCAGCCGTGGATACCTTTCGGGCTCATGTCAAAGGCCGAGGCGGACATGGCGCGTTTCCACACAATGCGGTTGATCCCATCTGGCTGACCTCGCACGTGCTCAGCGCCCTGTATGCGCTCCCATCCCGCCGCGTAGCTCCTTTGCAGCCTGCTGTTGTTTCCGTGGGTGTAATTCGTGGCGGCAGTACCGATAACGTGATCCCCGATGGTGTGTATCTCGAGGGCACCCTGCGCAGCTTTGCCGATGAGGTCCGCGAACAGCTTATCCAGGAAGTCGAACATTCCATGATGATCACCCGTGCGCTTGGAGGTGATTACCAGCTAGAGATTGAGCGTGGCTATCCGGCTACTTACAACGATCCCACCGTCGTCGGCTGGCTGCGCCAGGTGGGAAGCGACCTTCTAGGTATAGAGCAAGTTGGGAGCGAGCAGAAGACCATGGGTGCCGAGGATTTCAGCTATATGGCAAAGGTCGCTAGAGGCGCCATGTTCCGCCTGGGTGTTAAGGCCCCAGACGCCGCGCGGCGCTATTTGCACACCTCCACCTTTGACCTGGACGAGGCAGCGCTGCCTGTTGGAGCCGCCATCCTGGCAGAAACAGCCCGCCGATTTGTCCTGGGCGAGTTTTTCTAGTGCCCTGGACAGGCCAAATCGACAGGCAATGCTGGTATTCACGGCGCCTACTCCTACTCGTGAGGTCACAGTTGATGGGGTACCAGTAGGGGACACCATGCAACTCACGATTCTATCGCAAGATGAAGTGCGTGCCATTCATCAAGCCACACTTCAGATATTATCCGAAGTAGGAGTCTTCCTTGATGACGACGAGGCAGGCGCCTTGTTGTTTGATCACGGCGCCCGGGAGCATTATGGGCGCGTGTGTCTGCCCCCTCATCTGGTTGAGGCTTGCTTGGAACGCTGCCCGCGGCAGGTAACACTGAGTGGACGAGGTACCCAGGTGACGCTGGGGGCAGGTGTCTTGCATGTCCACAATCTGGGCGGTGCCCGCGACGTGCTTGATGCGCCAGATGGTGACTTGCGACCAGCCACAACTGGCGATGTGGCCGACAGCGCGCGCTTGCTGGATGCCCTGGAACACGTGACCACGGTCACGCCGCTCTATACCCCACGCGATGTGCCGACCCTGGCAATGACCCCGGTCATGTTCGATCAGGTGGCACGCCATACCCTCAAGCCAATAAACGGCCCAGGGGTCCAAACGCGCCGGGAGGTGCGTTGCCTGGCCGAAATGTTGCGCATCGTCTTCGGCGATGCTCCGGCTGTCTCGCTGGCCGTCTCTCCCATCAGCCCTCTCACCTTTCCCAAGGACATTGCTCAGGCCATATTGGAGGTGGCGCGGCAGGGTATTCCCTTTGGACCGCTGCCCTGTCCCAGTCTGGGTGCCACAGCCCCTATGTCGTTGGCAGGGGCGCTGGCCCAACAGAACGCCGAGATCTTGGGTTCAATTGTCCTGGCGCAACTGGCGAGGCCGGGCCTTCCGGTGATCTATTGTGGACGCTTGGCGGCACTGAATATGCGCAGCGGTGCGCCTATCTGGGGCAATCCGGAAATTGGGCTTGTCTCGGCGGCCACGGTTCAGATCGGACATCACTACAATTTGCCGGTCAACGTCTACGGGCTGTCCTGTAGCGGATATGCACTGGATCTCCAGAATGGCTACGAGCGAGCTATGAACGCTATCGTTCCCGCCCTGGCTGGGGCTGACGAACTCTCCGGGGTGGGCGAGATGGCGGGCGGCCCCATTTCGTCCAATGCCCAAATAGTCATCGATAACGAGATTATGGGCACGGTGCACCGGGTGCGACGTGGCTTTGCGGTAGACCAAGCTGCCTTGGCGGTGGAAATTATTGCCCAGGTCATGGACTCCACCCGCAATTTCCTGGCCGAGCCCCACACCATCAAGTATCTGCGAGCGGGCGAGGTGTGGCAGAGCCAACTGGCCGTCCAGGAGGTCAGTTGGGAGACGTGGCGCAATGCCGGGGGCCCCATGCTGGTTGAGCGGGCGCAGGCCGAGGCGGAGCGTATCCTGGCTACGCACGAGGTGCCTCCCCTCTCGGAGGATCAGTCCCGCGCCCTGGATGAAATTGTGCAGGCAACTGTGAACCAACAGCCAGGATAGACGTAGCACAGCGTTGTCTAGAGTTCGGCACCACCCTTTTCATCAACCGCGACCCATTGGGTCACCTACAATCCAAATAAGGAGAGGAAAAATGTTCACAAGAAAGTACCTTTTTGTGCCCGTGTTACTGGTGCTCGCGTTGCTGATTGCGGCCTGTGGGGGGGCGCCTGCCCCTCCGGCACCCCCCGCCGAGACTGAGGCTCCACAACCGGCAGCCACCGAGGCGGCCGAGCCAACTCCCACGCCGGCGCCCGAACCGGCCGTCACCGAAGCGCCGGCTGAGGCGATGGAGCCGGTGATACTGCGTGTTGGCCGGGGTGGCAGCCCCGACACCCTCAACCCCGGCACGGCCGTCCTGTCCGAGGCCTACGCTGTGTTTGAGTTGGTGTACGACTCGATGTTCGAGCCGCAACTGGACGGCACCTACAAGCCTGGCTTGGCCGAAAGTTGGGAAGTCTCCGACGATGGCACGGTGTGGACCTTCAAGATCCACGACGATGTCAAGTTCCACGACGGGGAGCCCCTCACAGCCCAGGACATCGCCTTTTCCTACAATTTCTATCAGAAGCACGAGGATTGTCGGAGGCCATCCCGAATATGGAGAGCCAGCTCATATTCCTGTATGTGATACCTGAACATGTTTGGGCGGAGTACGACGATCCCACCGCTGCAGTTGAGTTTGAGAACGAAGAGATGATCGGTACTGGCCCCTTCAAGATGGTGGAGTACAGGCAGGGGGAGTTCGTCCATCTGGCCGCCGTCAAGGACCATTTCCTTACGCCGCCTCCTATTGACGAGGTCGTGTTCCAGACCTTCGACAACCAGGACGCGCTGGTGCAGGCCCTGGTCACCGGCCAAGTGGACATGATCACCGAAATGCCCAACACGGCGGTTCCCGCCCTGCGCAATGCCGAGAATGTGCAACTGGTTACCGGCGCGCCGCTGGCAC
>WOR8_10008692_pt1 | contig 14696 bp, 10 predicted proteins | sample DeeMarSeWOR38_10_FD_19890 | JGI IMG/M metagenome (IMG submission 19890) | reverse complement strand
ACTCATTTGGTCACCGGCAAACGAGCCAGAATTTCCTTAGCCGGACCTGCAAACAAACAGGGACGGGTCGCCGGTGCGAATGCCGCAGGTGGAGATTTACAGTTCCATGGTGCGTTAGGTACAGCTATTGTGGAGAGCATGGGCATTACCGCGGGGAAAACCGGCTTGGCCGAACACGAGGCAAAGGCACATGGATTCAACTACTTTGTTTCCGTGACACATCCCTTGGATCACGCCGGATACTTTCCGGGGGCAGAAGTGCTTCACATCAAATTAGTCGTTGAGCATAAAACAGGGAAACTCTTAGGGGCACAAATCGTGGGAGAACATGGGGTCGACAAGCGCATTGATGTCCTGGCGACTGCCTTACACGCCGGCATGCGTGTCCAGGACCTCGAACAACTCGATCTCGCGTATGCCCCGCAGTTTAATTCTGCAAAAGGGCCGGTCATCATGGCTGGGTTTGTAGCCGCCAACACCTTACGGGGAGAGGTGAAGACAATCACGGTTGAAGAGTTACAGATAAAGCAGGCGGCAAATGGGTCGCTTCAACTGCTGGACGTCCGATCCCCGGAAGAATACCAGGAGGCTCATCTTCCTCAGGCCCGTCTCGTTCCCGTTGACGAATTGCGGGAGCATCTCCTGGAGTTAGATCCCACCAGAGAAACCGTTGTGTATTGCCGGGTCGGGTTACGTGGCTACTTCGCCGCACGCATTCTCCTTCAACACGGGTTCACCAAGGTCTACAACCTCACTGGAGGCTATCTGAGTTTTCAGGGAAAATAGATAATCATGCCATATTTATCCCTGTGGAAATTTTGTTCCCTTACCGCGTTAATCCATTAACTGTTAAGGATTAACGACTCTTTATCATTCCTGCCTCCTTATGCACACTCTTCTTCGGTAAACCTACGGAAATCATTCTATTTTTCTTTTTCTCGTGTGAGTACTTAAGATGGTGTTGATTTTGCTATGGTTCCTCATGAGGAGATTAGAGCCTGCTTTTTTGGGGCAAAACACCCCAGAAGCAGTCCTGAGAGTGGGGGAATTTTCCCCCCATCCAACGGAAAGACCATTTTGGGGGAAAATTTCGGCTTCCATCCAAGTATAGAATTTCACCCTTGTTTCCAAATGTGGAGGGTTTCACAATGAACCGTTTTTTACGCCTGGTCCCTAAACGGCAGTTGATGCTTCTCGCTTTTGCCCTGAGTGTTTTCGTGCCTTTTGTATTTCCAACTCTTCCATTGGCGTCAGATGCGCAAGAGGCGGAGTCGCTCATCAAAACGAACTGCTCCACCTGCCATAAGTTCCAAGGGGAGGGGGAGAGCCGTTTCAATTTGAAAGCTCCGGATCTGATGTGGGGTGGCAGCAAATATCAACGGGATTGGCTGATTCGATGGCTGACAGGGAAAGAACCGATGCTGTATGCCAAAAGTTATCGTTGGGATCAAGGGCAAGAGCCGGATGTACACATTGCCGTGACTCCCGCGCAAGCCAGTGCCCTGGCCGATTATTTTGAAAACCATTTTGTTGATCCCCGAGTGACGGTTGGAGCCTTTGATCTCAAAAAAGTCACGAAAAGAGATGTGGAGGTTGGGGCATTCATTTATAAGGAACATGCATGCATCGGTTGCCACACGATTGAAGAAAACGGGCAACTCGTGGGCGGCCCGCAAAGCGCCAATTTGGCTGATTCGGGAAACCGCTATAATGCAGATTGGTTGTTCCGGTTTGGCATCAATCCCCAAGATTTCACGCCCCATAGCGGAGAGTTTTTGGCAGATGCCACTGAGCCACAACTGAGAAGCGTGATTGGGTACTTAATGACCCTCGGAGTAAAAGACTTTCAATACTACGAACCTTGGACCAGCAAAGAGTTTGGACAGGCCAGCACGGACAGGGGTAAAGTCATCTACAAAGAATATTGTTCACAATGTCATGGCGCTGAAGGCAAAGGGGATGGTCCGGCGGCATCGGGCTTGAACCCCAAGCCCGCTATCCATGCCAACATCGCGTTTGACCAGCTTCCAATGGACTACCTTTACAACGTCGTCAATCACGGCGGACGAAGTGTCGGGAAATCCCCTTCAATGCCCTATTGGGGTCTTACCATTGGACAACAGGGGGTGGCGGATGTGATTGCCTTTTTACGAACCACATTTAAAGGTGCACCTGAATCTGCCATGAGCGGAACTCCTGGGGCAGGTCCGTCGGGTGTCTGCCCTCAGCCGCGCAAGACTCCTAATGCCCCTGCAGATTTTCGGAAGATGGTGAATCCGCTCCCAGCAACTAAAGCCCATGTGAATGCCGGGAAAAAGCTGTTTCATGAAACGGCCCAACCTTTGGCCTGCAAACAATGCCATGGCGAAAAAGGTGATGGGCGGGGGCCATTAGGTGGTGGTTTAGTTCCGCCCCCTCGCAACTTCACCTGTGGCCAGACAATGAGCAATCTTCCTGACGGTCAATTGTTCTGGGTAATCAAGAATGGGTCACCGGGAACCGGTATGATGGCCTTCACCGGATTGCCTAACGAACAGGTGTGGCAACTCATTCAATACATCCGGACTTTGGCTCAATGATGATGCTTTTCTTTTAGCAAGAATTTCATAACCTTCTCCTCCGGGATCAGGAGATTTTGCTCCGGTCCCGTGAGTGACGAGGAAAAGATCTCTATGCCTCAAAACCCGCAAAATACCCACCGTGATGCTCAAGAAGTTCAAGAGACCATTAGAAAACTTGAGCGTCAAAATGCCCTTATTTTGCAAGCGGCAGGCGAAGGCATCTTTGGATTGGACCTGGAGGGACGCCATACTTTTGTCAATCCGGCCGCAGCCAAAATGCTTGGCTATGAACCCGAGGAGTTGATTGGCCAACCCAGTCATTCGCTATGGCATCACACGAAAACCGATGGCAGTCCCTACCCCAAAGAAGACTGTCCCATTTATGGGGCGTATAAAGATGGACAGGTTCATCATGGCGACACAGAAGTATTCTGGCATAAAGATGGCAGGAGTTTTCCGGCCGAATATACCAGTACGCCGATGAGGGATGAGCAAGGAACTCTTGTTGGCGCCGTGGTAACCTTTCGAGACATCTCCGAACGAAAAGCGGCCGAACGTGCCATCACGGAACTTCGCCTGCATACCGAGCGAATTCTCACTGCCGCCGGGGAAGGCATTTTTGGTCTTGACCTTAACGGGCGGCATACCTTTGTCAACCCTGCCGCCGCCGCCCTGTTGGGTTATGACCTGCAGGAATTAATTGGACAACCAAGCCATTCCCTCTGGCATCACACCAAGGCTGATGGCAGCTCTTACCCCAAAGAAGATTGTCCCATTTACGGAGCCTACAAGGACGGTCTGGTTCATCAGGGAGATGATGAGATGTTCTGGAGAAAAGATGGGACAAGCTTCCCGGCTCAGTATACCAGTACCCCAATTTGGGATGACCAGGGAACGTTGGCGGGGGCAGTGGTCACGTTTCAGGACATCACAGAGAAGAAACGCATGGCCGCTCAGTTATTAAAGGAAGCCAAATTGGCGGAGGTCACACGAGTCCTTGGAGATATCGGGCACGACATCAAGAATATGTTGATGCCCGTGCTGTCTGGTGCGGATTTATTAAAGGATGAATTGGACGAACAGTTTCCCTCTTTAATCCGGGAAAAGATCAAAGGCGCGGAGACTTCTTACGCTAACAGTCTGGATCTAGTTCACATGATTGTCACAAATGCCCGACGCATCCAGGACCGTGTGCGGGAAATTGCGGATGCGGTGAAAGGCGTCACCAGTCCTCCACATTTTACTCCCTGTCGCATAGGGATTATTGTGGATGGGGTACTGGATACGCTTCGCACATATGCCGCAGAGAAGGGCATCATCCTACAGACCGATGGTCTTGACGCATTACCGGTTATCGATGGAGATGAACGCCGGTTGTTCAACGCCTTTTACAATCTCATTAACAATGCGATCCCTGAAGTTCCCCCTGGTGGAAATGTGACGATCAAAGGATATCCGGGAACGCGTCCCGATACGGTCGAGTTGGCTGTGGCCGATACCGGGCGAGGGATGCCGCCCGAAGTTCGAGATCGCCTCTTCACTCCACAGACCATAAGCACCAAAAAGGAAGGAACCGGTCTTGGCACCAAAATCGTGAAAGATGCCATCGATCTCCATCATGGCCACATCACTGTGGAAAGCGAAGAAGGCCGCGGGACAACGTTTCGTCTCGTTCTTCCTCTCTCTCAAATCGCTTCATCTCGAACCAGGCTTGGAAACCCATAATATGAGGGTATGCTTTGCCTCTTCTGATATTCGGTGGAGTATATAGAATCCCCGCTTCTTCATTCTCAAAGGAAGTGACCGTCTATCATGTACAATCATTTGGGTGTCCAATTCCTGATAACAAAATCCCAGCGTTGGCTTTCTACCTCTTCCAACAAAAATCCGTCTCCACTTTGCCACCTCTCGACTTTCGAAAGCCCCTTTCATGAATTCGCGGAATCGGAATCTTGTCTCCTGCTCACCTTTTTCCTACAATGTTGTTGCTTTAGCCTCTTTTCTTTTCATTCCCATTCTAGGGAGTACGTATGAGGAATTCGTGGTCAGCCTTGATTGTCGGTTGAGCCATGTTCCATTCGACAAAATGAGGAAGGTCCTATCGACCTTCCGTTTCTTCTAGAGTAGTCTAGGGGGAAAAGTCGCATTCTCCTCCTTTTTCTTCTATCGTTTTTCTTGCGACACCTTGTTGCCCTTCATGATTTCTTATCTTTACCTCATTGGCTTGTAAAGAGTGTCGCCAGATTGTGACGTCTCCGGCCTTATCCTTTCACCCTTTCCTCCGACACCGTAGTTCCTAATGGATTTTCACTATTTGTTGGCGCTTCTGTCCGGTGGTGTGGTCGGCCTGTTGTTGGGCGCCACAGGGGGAGGCGGATCGCTAGTGGCCATTCCGTTATTGGTCTATGTGGTCGGGGTACCGGTACAAAATGCCACTGCCATGTCGCTTATCGTCGTTGGCTATTCGTCACTCTTTGGAGCATGGAAGGAAAGCCGGCAACAGCGGGTTCATGGTATCTCCGCTCTTTTATTTAGTCTGACCGGGATGATCGGCGCTTGGGTGGGTGCTCAGGGTCACCAACTCGTTCCGGATACTTTAGTCCTCTTTTTATTTGGCAATCTGCTTCTGTTTATTAGCGTGTGGACGTTTTGGAAGAGTTATGAGGGGGAACGCAACGACATTCCGAGCGGGTGCGCAAAGGAGTTTTCCGGGCGCTGCGCGTTGAAGGCCTTAATGTTTGGATGGGGCGTGGGGCTATTAACCGGGTTTTTTGGAGTTGGAGGAGGGTTTCTTATTGTTCCCGCACTAATGTTTCTCATGGGGTTTCCCATTCGGTTAGCCATAGGAACCTCGCTTCTCATCATCGCCCTTATTTCCATTGGAGGTGTGGTCGGCCATTTAAAGGTTGGGCATCTGGATGTGATTTTAACGGGATTGGTGTTACTCGGCAGTCTTCTCGGATTGATGTATGGATCACAAGTGACTCGATCCATTCCTGCCCATCATTTGAGACGGGGAGTGGCCATCTTAATTGGTGTGATCGGAATGTTATTGATCCTGGTTAATGGCTGGCATTTCTTTCTTTAGTATTCCGCCGTGGAGGGCCAGGGAGCGTGTGACTCTGAGGGTGTCCGTCATAAGCTAGCGTAAGTCAGGAGGAAGCCTTTCCCTCCGAAACCGGTTTGAATAATAACATCACATCGCCCAGTTCTAACCGGTGGCTCTTTTGAAAGTCCCAGGGAGAAAGAATCGATCCTTGCCGATATACCCGAAGAAGCACATCCGGGTGTAAATCGAAGGCGTTCTTTCCAACATCCTGTTTGTCGACCGTTCGTTCCTCGATATTGACCTTTCCGCCAGCCGTTAAAAAATCTTCTAGATACTCCGCCAAATATTGTTGATCCACCGCAGCCGCTAACATATATCCACCATAGGTTGCCGGGGAAATAATGGTTTGTGCCCCGCCCTGGCGAAACAGCTTGACGTTTTCTTCTTCCTTCGCACTGACGATCACCCGGCAGCGGGAATTGAGATGACGGACGGTGAGCAAGATAAGGGCATTCGTATCGTCCCGTCCGGCAGAAATAATGACGGCTTTGGCTTCATTGAGGAACGCACCATATTTCAATAGTCCTTCCTGGGTCGCATCGCCTCTGAGTGCCACCACTCCCAGTTCTCCAGCCATGCGTACCCGTTCTTCGCCAGGATCAATGACCAAGATATGATCAGGGTTTGTTCCCTTGGCTAACAGTTCTTTGACCGTCGAGTAGCCAGTATGGCCGAATCCGCAGATGACGATATGGTGATCAAGATGTCTTTGGAGTTTTGCCATGCGAAATACCTCGGTAAATTGTCTGAACGCCAATTGATAGGCCGTCCCTAAAAAAATGACCCAAATAAAGATGCGGACCGGTGTGACCACTAACGCATCAATCAGGCGGGCTCGTGTGGTGACCGGTACAATGTCCCCATAGCCGACTGTGGTCACCGTGACCATCGTGAAATAGATCACATCTGAAAATGATATCTCTCCATCTATTTGATCCTTGAGGCCGTTTCGATCCAACCAGAGCATCCCCGTCAAAAAACAAAACAGCATGCCCACCACTACGATCCGGCTCAGGAGCGTGCGAAACGGATCAAGATCGGTGGGCATGTATACCACCCGCCTAAAAAAGAGACGGGAGGCCTTTCGGGAAGAATGGGCGCGGAATGAGAATGCCACTTTTTCCTCTCGTTCCCTTTCGAGAACCCGTTACCCTTGTCCCGTTAAGGGCCACATGAAGACTAATAGGGGAAGTGCGACCAGTAGAATTAATAATTCTAAAGGCAACCCCATACGCCAGTAGTCCCCAAATCGATACCCCCCGGGCCCCATGACCAACAGGTTGTTTTGATGGCCAATTGGCGTCAAAAACGCACAAGATGCCCCGATAGCCACCGCCATGAGAAAGGTATCGGTATTGACACCAAGGTGCGTGGCCACCGCTACGCTCAATGGAGCCATCACCAACGCCGTGGCTGCATTATTCAGTACAGCCGAGAGCGTCATTGTCAACAGCATGATCAGTCCTAAGAGCAGAATAGGGGGAAGCCCCTCCATCGTGTTCACCAGGAATTGAGCCAATAAGGCAATTGCTCCAGTTTGTTCCAGTGCTCGTCCAATAGGAATCATGGCCCCTAATAGTACGAGGACAGGCCAATCAACGGCATGATAGACATCCCTGGGAGAAACAATGCCTAGGAGCACCATTCCTAAGGCGGCACACATTAACGCAATTGGTAGTGACGCCATCCCAGCCATACCACTTCCCAAGGCGATGACGAATAGACCGCCAGCCAGCCACGCCTGTCCGGGCTTTCCCAGGTGGAGACCCCGCTCGGCCAAGGGGAGACATCCGAGCTGTCCAATCACTTCCAAGACCCGTTCTTTCTCTCCCTGCAGTAGAAGGACATCTCCGGCTTTAAAACGAAATTCCTTCAACCGGCCTCGGTAGGGAGTGCCTTGGCGAGATGCCCCTAACAAGTTAATCCCAAACCGGCTCTGTAGCTTCAGAGAACCCGCTAATCGTCCAACTAACCAAGAACGATCAGGAGGTATCACCGCTTCCAGCAAGACGTCTTCATCTTTTGCCTTGGATTTCTTTTTCTCAGAATCGGGAGTTTCTTCCTTTGGTTGGGTTCCTGTTAACTCCAAACCCAACGTGGACACAAATTTATTAATGCCTTCTGGCCCCGCCTCGAGAACGAGGACATCCCCGACCTGAATGTGTTCCCTCCATGCCGCTCCCCGAATAGACTGATCGCCTCGCACCAGTCCAATAATTAAGACGTCGGAATCCTCAGTGGCGGTTTCCAGCTCTGACAGGGACTTTCCTATCGCCTTGGAACTTTCAGGTACTTTGACCTCTGTTAAATACTCCTGGATATGAAACAGGTCTTGTGGGGCATTTTTTGATCGTCGAGCAAATGGGATTAAACGCCAACCCACCAGTGACACAAAGAGAATGCCCACCAGTGCCACGATTCCCCCCACAGGAGTGAAATCGAACATCCGGAATGGCTGGCCGGCAATTTCCGTCCGGTAAAGGGCCACGATAATATTGGGGGGCGTTCCGATCAGAGTGACCATTCCACCCAAAATCGTTCCAAACGCCAAGGGCATTAGCACAATGGCAGGGGAACGCTTGCCTTCGACGGACGATTGTATGGCCACCGGCATGAGTAACGCCAAGGCTCCGACATTATTCATGACGGTGGAAATCATTCCACCTACGGAGGATAGGGCGGTGACATGGAGTGATGGGGAAGAGGATGTGGCGAGCTTGACGTAACGCGTGAGAATGTCCACCGCTCCCGCATTGCTCAATCCCCGACTGATAATCAACACGGCGGCCACGGTGACGACCGCCGGATGACCAAACCCTAAAAATGCCTCTTCGGAAGGAACGAATCCCAAAAGTGTGGAAAGTAGCAACGCACTGGGCGACCAAATCATAGCGCCATCTTTCCCAGATGAAGAACACCAACAGGGCCCCCAGAAGTCCCAGGAGAAAGATTTGTTCACTGTTCACAAATAAAAAGAGTCCTTCATTTGGGGCATGGAAGGTGTAGTCGACAATTGGGGGAAATTGCCAGACAAGCCTTACGACCATGTGGGGAGAACGCCGCTATCGGGCTTTTCCAACACTCCCATGAGGCATTATCAGGGGTGATTTAAACAGGATTGTCAGGCAAACTCAAACACCGGAGCCTGAAAAGGTGCCGAGGATAAAAGGAGATGAGCGGTTTGAGGTGAGAGGGTTGGCCGAGTCCGTTTGAGTAGGAAAGATACACTCCTATCGAACCCGCTTCAGAAATGTCAGGAGAGCCAATAGAATAATCAAATTTGTGACAGATCCTGGGAGAAGGGCTTCATCCGATTTTCATCCTAACTGGTAAGTCGATCGCGGTCCACGGGAAATAATTTCCTTTCCCAGGCACAACATGTCTTCCGACTTTTTTAGGCTGTTAGGCGGTCAAGCGGGCAACGGGGGTCCGTGGGGCTCTCCGTAGCCTTTTACGGAAGGGAATAACTTGCGCTTGAACGGGACCACCGGTGTGGTGATGATTTATGACCGGATCCATGAGGTTCCCGCACATAATACATCTGTAGGCTCTGATCCAGAGTTCCCCCATGCCTCCCTTAATGTCAAGGCAATCATCAACTACCATGAGCCCATTGCATCGTCCACAATTCATAACTCTACCTCCTTTGAAAGCCTCCTGCTTCCCATCTTCTCAACAGGTGAGTCAATGCATCACACGTGCCACGCTTAACGTGGAACTCAAAAAAAACCAATTTATCGGTTGTGTATGAGTGCGGAAAATGAAAGGGGACAAACAAAACAATCGAATGAATTTGTGGATTCTACAATATTTGGTTAAAAAAACATAGAGGCGGCATACATTTTGTGGGTGCTAAATAGATTGACTAATTTCTGGGCATTTTATTTTTTCGCAAGATTTAAATTTGAGTACTCTGTTCGAGCCATATTCCAACCATTACCTATGCAAGTTCAAAGAAAAATGTAGTGAGATTTGGCAGGGCTAGAGGAGACTTTGACAGAATCATTTATGATGCTGGATGAAGGCCTGGTCCATCAGGCAAACCTCTTGTTTTAAATATGAGAACATCAAAGGTGCTCCCCAGCCCGGCAGGCTTGGTCAGCACATTAATCTCTTCCTGATCAGATTCCCTATCACCTTCGGATCCGCAATAAGCCTGAATTCCAAGATTGCGCAACCAGGTTCCTTGTGGGATGGGACCGTCCACTTCAAATCCCACCTCCTCTCCGATAGAAAGCGCCGCAGTATAGTCTATGTCGGCCGTCAAATCTTGTTGACCTACCGCAAAGAACGGATCATGAATCTGTTGTTGGTGATAATAGGAACGAAGGGTCCCATTTCGATGTCGATGTGAATATAAATTTGACGCACTGTCACCGTAATCGATAAAAATGACATACCCTCGCTCCAAAACCTGCCGCACACTCTGGAAAAAAGGCTTCAATTCCAAGCAAACTTCCGCTACTTGCCCTCGCCCAAGCTGAATGCCCTCGCATCTGAACCGCTCGGTCAATTCCGAAGTCGACAGGCGACCTGGTTGTTCAAAAAATTCACCGTCCTTATCAAGATCTACGTACATTTCCATAACTTCCTCATTTCCCATCCCCATAACCCGATGAACCGGCAACGCATCCAGCACCTCATTCCCAAAAATAAAAGTTGGACGGGAAGGGAGATGTGTCAAGCTTTGGATTGATTGAAGACCTCTTTGCTCTTGATGCGCCCGTAAACCTTGGCTGGTTTCGAGAACAACGTATTCATGAGGGTTGTGAAGAAAAGAAATGATACTTTTCCCTAACTGACCTGTCCCTCCGCCTAATTCCAATATCCGTAGGGGACACCCTACGTTTTTTTCAGCAAGATCGATGGCTTGAGTTAGGGCATATCCAAAGGCAGGGAATTTCGCATTGGTGTCAAACGGCCCATCAGGACTCCCAATATTCGGGCCATGTGAGTAAAATCCATTATCCTGATCATACAAAGCAACGGCCATAAAGTCCCGGAAGGTCACTGGACCTTGAGATCGAATTCTGCTCTTTAAAACTTTAGCAAGTTCCGTCTCAATCCGGTTCAACACAAGACCTATTTTTTATGTATTGCCAGGTTGAAAAAGAAAAATTGGAAAAAGGCGGGGAGTCATTACGAAAAAAGGGTGCCAAAATTGGCACCCTTTTTTCAGATTTTTAAAACTCTGATAGACGAAATTACTTGATAACGGTCGATTTTGCCCCTGCTGGATTCGGAGTAATTTTGTTGAGCGGCCCTTCAACTTCTGGTAAACGGCCTGCCCCAGCCGATTTTTGTATCCGTGCACGATTAGGATCGCTCACAGCATTCATGGCTGCTTTGGCCCCAAATTCCTGAGAGGACAAAAGGCTTTTTTCTCCTCCCGCATTGGTCTGCCCAGGATCATTGGCGGTAGCTTGACCAGTCACCGGAGATTTCCCTGCAGCCGGATACCCTGGGTGACTGGGCAACAACCCTGGATTGGCGAAGGCCATTGATAGGGCGAAGGTGCTAGCACCCACTGTTCCAAGAAAAATTCCAATCCCTTTCATAAGACCGCTCCTTTGTTTGGTTATGACGGGTTAACAATAGAAAATGGTCGGGACGTGTGAATATTCGTATTATATCCAATAGGAAGCGGAATCTTATTCAGATTAGCCGTTGGTGTCAAGTTTCGCGGCCAAAATGGCTAGAAACCCGTAATGTCCCATTCTTCAGGAATTTCCTCTGGTGCGATCGACTGGACGTCGAGGACGATAAGGAGTTTTTGGCCGTGGTGCAGGCATTAGGATGGTGACTGTCGTTCCCTTGTCAGCCTCACTGGCTATGCTAATGTGGCCCTGATGCTCCTCAACAACTTTTTTGACGGTCGCCAACCCCAACCCAGTGCCTGATCGTTTGGTAGTGAAATAAGGTTCAAAGACTTTATCCACTAATTCGGCCGGGATGGGGACCCCATCGTTAGCAATGACAATTTGAAGCTCAGGTTTTCGGGCTCGGGTAAGCATGACTTCCACCCGCAAATGTCCTCCAGGAGACATGGCTTCAATGGCATTTTTAAAAATACAGAGAAACACATACTGCATTTTCACTTCGTCCCAGCGGACTTGGGCCAACCGCACCGGAACTTTCTTGATGACTTCGATTCGATTCACCCGAAGATCTGTGGAAACTAACGAAAAAGCTTTATCCAATAAATCCTGAACTCGACACATCTTTCGATCAAGTTCCAACGGTTTGGCAAAGTCCAGAATTTCATTTAACACCGTTTCAATACGAATCATATCCCGCATGGCATTTTCGACGCGGGTTTGCGAATCGAAATCAAGGTCGGCGTCGGTCGTAATTTCTTCCAGTTGAGCCCTGATAAATCCGATGGGCTCACGGATTTCTGTGGCCAGAAAGGAACTTACTTCATGTAGCGCGGCCCGCCGCTCTTCTTTGCGCACATCCACTTCCGGGGGAACCGAAATGACCTGGCCTTTGACGGCGGGTTGTTCTGGTTGAATTGGAGCGGCTTCCATGACGGATAAATGACAGGAGGGGTCTTCAAATAATTCCACTAATTTGGTCGTGACCGCCTCGAGGCTTTTGGAATCGCTACCGATTTGATCGAAATGGTTAGGGTTTTTGGAAGCTAGCGTGACGGTACCCGCCACTCGACCCCTGACGAAAAACGGCACGACCATGGTCGATGCGAATCGATCGCGATATAATTGTTTATAGTCGTGAAACCGACCCTGGGTGGAAGCCAGGTTATTATCACAGCGGGGCTTTCGATGACGGACAGACCATCCGGAGGCAGAATCGTCTAGCGAAAGATGGTGGCCAGGCCCCACATCCCGTTTCTGGGTTCCAAATACACCCAATACTTCCAGAGTAGCCGCAAGGGGATCATAAAGGCTGACCCATCCTCGATCAAAAGATAGCTCCCCATCAACTTCTGATAAAATGCTAGCGATCCGCTCCTGCACATCAGCATTGGAATAGGTGCGTGCCACCGGAGCCTGTCCCTCTTCCTCAGCCACAGTCACGGGTTCATGAGCCACTAACGGGTTGCTCAAAACCAATGATGAACCAAATAACCCAGCTTTTTTTAATTCTCCGGTAATGTGAGTGACATTGGCTGAAAGAGTCGCCTTTTCTCGTTTCGTCAGCGCCACATTTTCTCGCCTCGCAAGGACCAGTGTGCCATACACTCGTCCGCCGAACTTTAAAGGGAGCACCAACGCCACCTTGCTCCCAGGAGTAATCATGCGAATTCGGAGAATGCTCTCTAACTCCGCTCCTCCTGTCCCATTGCGGGCATTCACACTTTTCAAATCCTCGATTGAAAGCGCGCGCAGGATCGCTCGAATTTCTCTCGGAGAAAATCCTCGGGAGACCTGCTCGACCAATGGTCCGCCATCATGCGTAATGATGGCCACCAAGACCGCCTCCATCCCGACCTCATTGACCGCCGAAGTCAGAATTTTTTGAAGCGTACTTTGTTGCTTGGTTGCTAATGTGGATTCAAGACGATTGGCCATGCATATGTTTCCTCTTAGAATTATTCAGCACGGTGAATGTCAAATGAAGACCTTGTCAAAAGCGAAACGGTTCTTCCCTCATCTGCTCCCGATATGTTCGTGGATCCCTCATCGGCCTGAAATGAGACAACCAATGTTTTTATCGTTAATTGATATGTCGGATTTTCCGACCCGGTGACGGGTGTGTGACAATTTCTATTCGGCCTTGCTCAGAGACCCAGAGATTTAACACCGCACTGACGAAACTAATGATCAGCGCTCCCCCCACCGCCGGCCAAAATCCGGAGACAATGAACCCTTTAACTAATACCGACACCAGGTAGAGCAAAAATCCATTAATGAAAACCACGAATAGCCCGAACGGCACTAGAATGAACGGAGCCGAAAGGAGATACAGAATGGGGCGGATGATGGCGTTAAGAAATGAAAGAATGACCACTGCAGCGATCCCCGAAGCTAATCCCGTAATTTCAATACCAGGAATTACCTGGCTTGCCAATAACACGGCAAATCCAGTGATCGCACAGCGAATAAAAAATCCCTTCATGCCTGCATCATACCGACCCTCTGGTCGTGGCCTCAAGCCATAATCGCCGATGACATCCGGGATCTGTTTGAAAAAGATTCTGTTCGCCTCAAAATTCCTGCGCTTTGGAACTGGATAATCCCCGCCACAGGGTCACGAGAAGGGCGGCAGTCAGGGGGGAAAAAATAAAGTATCCCACGATGCCCATCAGCACTTCACCAATCCAAAACGTCACACCTAAATTAAAGGTGAGGATGCCATAGTAGAGCCCGATTCCCAGAAGCAACTCCCATTTCACCACCTCCCGGGGTATTGGATCTGAGGCATAAGGACCCCGTTCCACCCAACGGTAGCCCAGAAGAGAGAGGAAGCCAACGATGAACCATCCTGCAAAATTCGCAAGGGGAACACCGAAATAAACGGCTTTTTCCGGATAGCCGTAAATCTTTCCCAAAAACCATCGTTCCCCCTGAAGGGCAACGGGGTCGATTACAACATCCAAAAACGTAAATAACACCACGGTTAATCCCATGACAGGCCACGCGGTCCTTAGCGCGGGATCGAATAACCATCCATGTTGCTTCGCCTGTTTTACAGGGGGTAGGACGAAAATAAGAGCCACACAATAGCTGGCAAATAATAAAAAGGAAAATGAGAGGGAATCCATGAATGGGATATTGGAAATATATAACTCATGGCCTTGCGTGGCCTCCGTATAAAAATATTTGCCAAAGGGGATACCGATCCGCGTCGAGGCATATTCACAAATAAATGCAGTAGCCCACGTGAGGCCAAATAACCGGCCGGTCCGCCGCCACCCTAAAAGTTGTTGTCCGATATATAATGAGATCGCTAAAAAGACAAAAACATAGGGTCTGAGAATAAGGGTGTTAGTGAATAGAAAAATGAATTCCATTGCCCAATTCTTCATAAATGGTGCATAAGAAGATCCGGGAGAAGAGATT
>WOR8_10003818_pt1 | contig 14699 bp, 13 predicted proteins | sample DeeMarSeWOR38_10_FD_19890 | JGI IMG/M metagenome (IMG submission 19890) | reverse complement strand
AAAAATTAAATTTATGAAAGATTTTCTTTTCCCTCAGGCGGGATTAGATACCAGTCTCGTTGAGAAGTATATTCGGGTTTTAGAGTTACTCAATCAAATTCGTTTTGTAAGTAATGAAGCTGCAAGAAACTATATTAATGGAGAATGGGACAGAGAAAAGGCAGTAAAATTTTTAGTTGAATACAGCCTTAACACACCCGAAAAAGCGGAGAAGAAATTAGATTTTGTGGAGTTTTATCGGTCCTACGTTATTAATTATAACTACGGACTCGATTTGGTTACAAAATTTATTGAACAAAATGGCGGAACAGAAGATGATTCAAAAAGAAGGTGGGAATTATTTGAGCAGCTTGTAAGTACCCCTCAAACTCCTTCCGGTTTGCTTGATTAGTTTAGTTCATCTTTTAAATTTTCTGCAAATATTTTAAATGAATAACTGTTTAAAGAGACCTCACTAATTATTTCCTGGATCAATTCTTTATTCAATTTTTCAAAATCTTTTTCACGGGGTGAAATTATAATGCCACCTAAGTCAATAGCAGCAGGGCTAACTATTATCTTCCGGGGCTCTTCATTATAATAACTTTTCGGGCGGTGTTTGCTCCTTAAAAATACAATTATACCAAAACCGAATTCTTTATCGTAATTACATAGTATATTCATCATCGGCTCATTTAATGCGTTGGAATATTTTGAATAGCCCCTGTAAAATTTTTCAAATAATTTAACCGCTGAATCTAAATCTAAGGTCTCAATAAAAATTATTGTCCGTAATCCGTCAAAAATATATGAAAGGGTATTTTGTCCATCGTTAAGAAGAATATTCCCACAATTATTTTTTAGTTGAAAAATATCATTTTCAATAGGCATTAAAAGTTTTGTGCCAGCCTGAAAATGCAGATGGTCAGGAGCAGAAGCACCACATTCAGGTCCGTTATAAATAAGAGTGTACTTCTTCGAAAGCTGTTTTGTTATCTCTAAAAGTTTTTTAATGCTTATTTGAATGCTCTGCGATTTATGCTCCAGTAGTGAAACTGTAAAATGCTGTGGAAAAATAGGATAAGGATTGCATAGGATCATATAATTATCGTTCAGTAACATTCCTTTTTGATCGACCGGTAAATTTTCAGCACATAAAAAACAACGCCGGCTGTTTAATCCCGCTTCACTAACATCAGCGGAAGTGGATTTAATTCTTGCCGGATTGAACTGCACTTTAAATTTACATTCATCCAACCAAAAGGATTTTTCTTTTACATTTTTATGTGCTGCGTAATTTTCCCTCATAAATTTCCATTTATTTATCTGAGAGTTGAAAAGAAAATCAGCAGCATCGGCATAAAGATTTTGTTCTATCAGCTCATCCAGTTTGCCGTTTTTAATAAAAATATCTTCAATCATAAAAAATTATGTGCGTTTTCTATTTATTTGTTGCCGGGCTTTAATCTCATTGGTTCGCAGAAAATCTTTGTAAAAATTATTCTTATTTTCCTGCTCATTTGAAAGTAAAGCATCGGTATTTCCTTCCCATCTTCTGCATAAATAAATTGGCTCATAAATTCTGCCAATTCTATACTTGCGGGAAATTGCCAGCCCCATTGAGTAATCTTCTCCATAACTCACATTCGGAAATTGTATTTCTTTTACAAGTGGGGCATAAAATGCACGCGGCGCTCCAAGTCCGTTAATTCTCAGAGCATTGTTGGGTCCGTTTTCTGGAGTCCATTCCCTATGATCAATAATTCCGGGCGGAATTTGTTTTAGGTTATAATCCGTTAACTTATAGCTGCCAATTACCATTGCACATTTTTCATCATAAAATTTATCAACTATCTTTTGAAGTGTGTTCTCATCTGAGTAAAGGTCGTCGCTATCCAGTTGAACCGCAAACTTTCCGCATATCGGATGAAATAGAGCTTCATTCCAGCAGCCGCCGATTCCTAAATCTTTCCGCTCTGGAATAATATGCACTACCCGCTGATCAGAAGCCGAAATCTTTTTTATTATTTCAGATGTTCCGTCATTGGAGTAATTATCGACTACAATTACGTTAAAAGAAAATTTGGGCTTTTGTTTAAGCGCAGAATTGATGGCATCTTTTATTGTCCCGGCTCTATTTTTGACCGGTATGATAACAGATGCTTCTATTTCAGATTTTTCTTCAAATTCTATCTCCTTGGTCGATTCAGCGTTAATTAGCGCACCAATTTCTTTTAAATGCTGTGTTACAACTTTTTCATACTCTCTTTGAATGGAACGGTTTTGGGGATCGAGATATTGAAACAATTTAGTACTTAAGTCATTTCTACTTTTTCCGCATCGATATGTCGGTTCCTGTAATCTAATAATAGATGCATGTCTGGAGATAGAAAGCCTTAGATCATACAGCGCCGAATAATTCAGTTTCTTCTCAGAAGTAAGCAGATTTTCCGAAGCTTTATTAAATTCTTTTGTTGAAATCAAAATTAGATTTCCAAAATCAAAATCATCTCTTATACTTCCGTACTGATAATCAATTAAATAATGGACCTCATCTTTTTCTTCCGTAGACTCATGAAAATCTGAATAAATCCAACTTGCGTTAGTGCTTTGTGCGTATGAAATTAATTTGCTTAGACCACTTTCCTCAATTTCAATTTTTCTATCGCAAATAATCAAAATCAAATAAGTAGAGTCAGTTGCATTATTTATCTTTTTTAACGTTTCACTACCAAATAAATGTTTTGATTCAATAATCAAATCTGCATTAATGTTTATTTTACTCTCCCCGGATACAACCAGAATTTGATGAATAGAGGTAGTTCTTTTCAAGCTTGAAATTAATTCCGAGCAAATTTCATCATCAAAAGAAAATATTACTGCAGTAACTTTATCGATGTTATTTTGATCCATTAATATTTAATTTACGATTTCTTTATTGTAGAAATCAATTATACGGTCTGTTAACTTTTCTATATTAAAATAATCAATAACTCTTTGCCTGGCATTTTCTCCAAGTTCAATCCTAAGCTCCTTTGAATTGATTAGCTTTACAAGTTTTTCCTTCAAATCAACATAATTTCTTTTCTGAAATAACAACGAAGTAACATTATTAACTGCTATATCCAACACCCCATCCGAGTTCGTGCAAACGGATGGTTTTTTCATTGCCATTGCCTCAATTAAAGCGATTCCAAATGCTTCCGAATGAGATGGAAAAACAAAAATATCCATTGCCGTTAAAACATCAGCAGTATCACTTCTAAAGCCGGTAAATATGACATTTTTTAGATTGTATTTTTCTGGAAGTTCTTTAACGTATTCAGTATAACTCTCTTCCCCCCTGCTTGATTCACCTACAATTAAGTACTTTAAATTATTATAATCCTTATTAAGCTCTTTAGCTGCTTGAAGAAATTCTTCATGTCCCTTGCCCGGAGTGAATCTTGCAAGCATACCCAAAACAATCTCATTTGTTTTAATATTAAATTCTCTTCTAACTTTTTCTCTATCAACTTTTTTAGGATTGAATTGAATTATATCAACACCGTTTGGCAAAATGGAAATTCTATCCGGATTAACAGGACAGGTTTCTATCAGATTATTTTTGATCACATTACTAATTGCAAAAAGTCTATTTACTTGTTTATACAGCAGCTTGTGGAAATAGTCCTTTTTAACGATTCCGGAACCAACATGTTTTGTTAGAAAAAGGGGTGTTTTTTTTCCTAAAATAAAAAGTGCCGGGACCAAAATCCATAAGTCCCTTGAAGCATGTGTATGAATAAGTGAGTAACTGGTCTTTCTTAAAGTCAAGGATGTTTTAAGTATTCCTGCCAGATGAATGTAACTACCCGCTTTAATACTGTGAATAATAATACCTATGTTATTTGCTTCAATGTGAAGTCGTGAATCTCTTATGCACAGCAGTTCAACAGAAATGTTTTTTTTAAGAAGCTGTTTAACCGCAACAAGAGTGTACATTTCCATTCCGCCCCAGCTTTTAGACAAACAGGAATAGAGTATTTTCATCAACTTCCCCTTAATAAATCCTTTTTAAAACGGCGTTAGAAAAGTAATGAAGAAGTATTTCATCAAAGTTATAGCCCATTTCAGCCATAACTGCAGCACCAATTTGGCAAAGACCAACACCGTGCCCCCATCCTGCGCCGTATAAGATAAATTTTGTTGGAATATCCTCTCCTACTTTTTCAATTACAAAAGCTGAGCTGTACAAATGAGATTTTGAAAGCACTCTTCTTATTTCTAATTCTTTTCCAATCACTAAAGATCTTTTAGTTCCAATAATTTTAAGTCTTACAAGTCTTGCAGACTTGCCCCTCTCCACAGGGACCAAATCAACAATATTTCCGAAATCAATTCCTGTTTTATCTTTAATTATTTGTGCAAGTGCATTTTGCTCATACTCAATTTTCCATCTGTAAAAGTCCTTTGTTTCCCTGTCATAATCTACAAGTATGTGCGAAAGAATTTTGGCATCTGCGGTGTTGCAATATGCCGGAGGATTTTCCAATATCCATTTTCTAGCATTTTCTTCTTTTGAAAAATCAATTTTATAAATTTCCGGCTCATATTTATAATCAATTACGGAGTCAAGATAATTGTGCCTTACAGCTTCCCAAACATTTTCAAATGATTCTGTAATACCGCCGCAACATTTAGAATATCTTGTATCGCAAATTTTAGAATTGCTCAGAAGAACAATTCCTTTCGTTTGCTCAATTGCTATAAAGGCACTTTCAGAAATTATTTTTGTTACACCCTGAAATCTCTGGCAATGGTCGTCTGCACAAACATTAAATAATTTATGATCTTCGCGGTCGTACCATTTTATTACTTCATCTCCAAACTCAACGATAGGTTTCGAATTTTCTTCACTCAATACAACATCATTTATTTTCTCCATCTGCGCTAGAATCCAGCTTCGAGCAACCACTGCCTGTGATTTTAGTAATTCAATTGAACTTTTAGTACTCATTTCCGAAGAAATAACACTCGTTAAATATTTTTCGAGCGGGAGAACATTTATGGCTATTATTTCATCTTTATCCTTTACCAATTTAAGAGAAAAATTAAATCGCTGTTTTTCTCTTCTTTCCCAGTGAAACTTCAGTCCAATTATTACATCACGGATTAGGAAGGATTCTGAAATTGGATTTGCTGGTTGAAAGGTTAGATCATTTTCAATTTCAATTTTATTCTTTTTGCTTTTACAGACAATTTTATCGTTTTTTAATTCTGCAGTAAAAACACCGCTAAATGTTTCCTCACTTCCTAGTACAGTAAAGTCTCCGTAAAGTTCAAACTTTAATTTTTTATCAACCAGTATTCCAACGCTTATTAGCGGTTCTTCAAAAGGTATCACTATTAAGAGTATTATTTATTATTGAAAAACTAACTTTTTATAAAATGAAATAAAATATAATGATTAGTTTGATGTGATGTGAGCACTCAAAGAATACTTCATATTTAAAATTAGCACTTGCTTGAACATCAAAATATTTTTTTACTTCTTTTACTAAAAAATGAAAATTATGTGAAATGAATAAACAAGTTGTCTTTGGAAGTGGCAACGATGTATGATATTTTAGTCAACAAAATTTAAGTTTAATATAATTATAGTAACCACTAGTTTTAAGATATTGTGTCAAAAACTATTGCCATTTCAATCCTGATCACGGCATTTACGCTTAGCATGTTTATCCTTTCAGTTATGGGGGTGTTAGACTTTTCAGCCATTGATATTTTATGCCTTCTTTTGATAGTTGCAGGAATTGGTTTTGTTTATATTGGACTCGGAGATAAAGTAGATGTCATTGTTTTTTTAGGAACGGTTCTTTTCCTGATTGGTACTTTATTACTTACAATTCTAAATTTTGAGGTAAAGATTGAAAATGCTGCATATGTGACAATTGCATTGCTTATATTAGCAGCGGGTTTTTTAATGATCTACATTAACGGCCCATCCAGAAAACTTAATATTCTTATTTCACTGCTACTATTCATTTCAGCATCCATCTTAATTTTAGTACAGGCAAAGTTTGATCTTAGTAGGTTTGTTCAAGCAATTTTACCTATGTTAAATATTTACTGGCCTGTAATTATTATTTTTTTTCTACTGGTAATTTTGTTGAGGAAAGAAAAATAAGACTTTTTTTGCTCTATACAGAATCTATTTTCTTTAAATTACCCTCTAAATAAGAAATTCCTAAACGGTTCTTAAGCACATCTATTTCTTCCTGCTTAGAATCAAGATCACCGGAAAATTTGAAGTACATAAAAGCAATAAGCAATAGCACGACTATAAATAAAACCAAAGACAGGAGAAATGATTTTTTAATACTTTTTTGTGTCGATCCTATTTCCTTTACAAAATATGTACTAATATATTCTTTAGTTGTTTTTTCGATTAGTTCTTTATTTAAGGGTTCCCTGGGTTTTGATTTCTCCACTCCGGATTTTGTTTCGAGAATTGGTTCGTCCGGTATTTTTTTATGCGGCGGAGCTTGAAGGGAGTCTGATTCTATTGTATCTGTGCCGTTTGATTCAAATGTTATTCCTTCTTCAGATTCTTCAACCATTTGCTCAGTGGGTATTGCTGTTTCCTCAACCGGTTTTTCCTCCTCCTTCTGACTTTTAATTTCGTCCCGTAATTCATAAAGTTTTTTGGCTACCTTATCTTTTAATTCCCAGCTTGGTGTTTCAATTACAAGTGCAGATGGAAGCAATGCAACAAGGTTCTGGAACTCTCCTAATTCTTTCCAGGGAAAGTTTTCATCTTCCACCATTAATGAGGTTAAACTTGCCTGATCCTCTTCACTGATACAGCCAATTGTACTGAGTTTTATTAATTCTATTTGTTTTTTGCCTTCCATTTTTTACTTAATCAAATACCAATTTTTGTTGAAGAATACCCAGCGCAAGTTGCAGTTTAGATTTAACTGTCGGAAGAGGTATTTTTAATTTCTTAGCTATCGCTTTTTCATTCAATCCTTCGTAGTAAGATAATTCCAAAACATATCTCTGGGCTTCAGTAAGGGAGTTTATGATATCTTTTACCTTTTCACCATTATTTAATATTTGTTCCAGGTTTAACGGACTAATTGAATTAGATAGCTTCGGTAAAATTTTTTCTTCTTCATATTTATCATTATAATCTTCAATTCCTTCTTTCTGCAGACTTCTATTTAAAGTATCAATTGCTTTGTTCCGTGCAATTGTGATAAGCCAGGTGTAAACGTTGTTAGTTTTAAAATCAAAATGATCAATCTTCTTCCATATAATTACAAACACATCCGAAAGAACTTCTTTGGCAACTTCTTTATCATCCACAATTCTTTTTATAAGAGTATAAAGAATTGGGGAATAACGATCGTAGAGTTGCTCGAGTGCTTTGGAATCATATCCTGCTACTTTAAGCATTAATTCGCTGTCGGACATTTTACTTTTCTCAGCCAAATATAAATTCCTTTTTTGATTTTTTTTTCGCAATAAAACTAAAATTATAAGCTGTAAAAAGCAATTTAAGTGCCAAAACTAATCTGCTATAGCTTAATTTTATCAAATGAGGTTATATTTTGAATTGAATCGATAAAGGGGTAAAAATTTCACTAAAGTCTGAAAGTAACTGGGATTGTCACCTGGACTTTTACCGGTTTCCCTCGCTGCAGTCCCGGTTTAAATTTTGTTTGCAGAATAGCATTTATTGCCGCCTCATCGCAGCCCAGACCAATACCCTTTATTACCTCTGCTTTGGTAACATTACCTGATTCATCCACATAGGCAAGAACCAGCACTTTACCCTCGATACCGGCTCTTTTTGCAAGCTCCGGGTAAACAATTTTTTTTAGAATACCGCTGATTCCGCCAATTGGCTCAGGCATTTCTTCAACCGCAACAAAATAAGCAGGCTCTTTATTAACAACTATTTCTTCTTTTGGAGGTAATTGTTCTTTCGGAATTGAAGTTGTTAAATGGTCAACATTTACTTCAGAATTATCTTCTGTCCCTTCAATCACCAAAGGCGCTTCTATAAAATCAGGTGCCTCCGGTGGAGGCAAATCAGGTTTTTGCGATTTATTTTCTTTTATCTGTTCAATCAATTCTGGTTGAACTTCCGGTTTGTTTCTTTCTTCTTGCAATTTTAGTTTATCTGGCTGATCATTTTGTGGTTCAAGCTGTTCTGTGTTGCGTAATATTAATACTGGTTCCTGCTCTTTGGGAACAATCCTGCTTTTAGAAATAAGCATTTCAGTTTCTTTTGTTGCTATCTTTTTCTGTTCCTCAATATCATCGTTAAAGAAATATAGAAAGTAAAGGATGGATAAGACTATTACCATAAAAGCTAAACTTGCAGCAATTGCAGTTCTTTTGCTTAATAATTTGTTCCCTGATTTTTTTTGTTTCTCACTTTTAACAAATGGTATTACCTCAATATCTTCTGATAATTGATAGCCGGGTTCAGAAGTTTTTTTTTGATGATCCTTAATTTTAAATAGTTTTGCTTTTACTTCTTCAAATTCGCTCGAATGATCAACAATTTTTAATTCATTTTTTTTACTGTCGTCCTGCTCAAGCTTATCATCGGGAATATTATTTATTTCTGTTTGTATTTCTTTGCTTGTTGCTACATTGCTTTTCTGTTCTAAAGAAAAATCAGATTTAATTTCTAACTCTAGTTTACTCTTTTCAATTTTTTCAATTTCCTTTAATATTAAATCCTTTAAGTTCTTTGCCGGCGATTCCTGGTTTACAACCATGGAAAGCAATGCAGCTAAGTTTTGATACTCACCCATTTCCTTCCAGGGAAATTTTTTTTCAGATTGCATCGATTTTAGAAGCTCCGAGGAATCCTTTTTAGATATACATCCCATCGCTTCAAGTGTAATTAAATACAATAGTTTTGATTTATCCATTCTTTGCTACCAACATTCTTGTTTTATCTAAAAGAATATCTGTTGCAACCTGCAATTTGGATCTTACTGTTAGAAGTGGGATTTTTAATTTTTGTGATATTTCGGTTTCATTAAGTCCTTCAAAATAAAATAGTGATAAAACGTATCGTTGAGCATCCGTAAGACCTTTTACCATCTCACCTATTTCATATTTAACTTTTAATGCTTCCGCTAATTTAACAGGCTTTATCTCTTTTGAAAGATTCGGAAGGATTTTAAATCGTTCGTAATCTTCATCGTATTCCGGTTGCTTAGTATTTTCACGTCGTCTCTTTAAAAAATCGAGTGCTTTGTTTCTTGCAAGCAAAATTAAACTTGTAAAAAGATTTTCTCTTTCAAAATCCTCAATTCTTCTCCATAAAATCAAAAATACTTCAACTAGAATTTTTTCAGAAGTTTCTTTGTCCGAAACAATTCTTATTATCAGTGAGTAAAGAATGGTAGAGTAGCGAGCATACAATTGTTCAAAAGCCAACTTATCTCGATCGGCGGCGTTCGAAAGCAGTTCACCATCTGTCAGAGGATTAATTGAGACGAAGCTATCAGCTCCATTAGATTTTTGCATCACCGTTCTCTATTGAGATTTCGGGCAAAAAAGGCTCAATTTCAGTGCCGTATCAAAAGTTTAATTGCGATTCATGCTTACACCTCATTTTGTTATTTTTACACTTTGGATTTTTAAGCAAGGTAAAAATGACGTCTAAAAAAATACGAGAACAATTTCTTAATTTTTTCAAAAACAAAGGGCATAAAATAGTTAGCAGTGCTCCTGTTATACCTTTTGATGATCCCACACTATTATTTACCAATGCCGGGATGAATCAATTCAAGGACGTTTTTCTTGGCACCGGTAATCGTGATTACAAACGCGCAACAGATACACAAAAATGCATTCGAGTTAGTGGCAAACATAATGATCTGGAAGAAGTCGGACATGACACTTATCATCATACTTTTTTTGAAATGCTGGGCAATTGGTCTTTTGGTGATTATTACAAGTCAGAAGCAATTGAATGGGCGTGGGAATTGTTAACTAAAGTGTGGAAACTCCCGAAGGAAAGACTTTGGGCAACAGTTTATAAGGACGATGATGACTCATTTAAGTTTTGGCGAACTAAAACAGATATCAATTTAAAACACATTTTAAAGTTTGGTGAAAAAGATAATTTCTGGGAAATGGGTGATACGGGTCCGTGTGGTCCGTGTTCAGAGATTCATATAAATGTTGGCGATGATTTTGACAATCCTGATTATGTTAATGCAGGAACTCCGGAATGCATAGAAATTTGGAACCTTGTTTTTATTCAATACAATCGGGATGAAAACGGAAGACTTCACGATCTGCCCTCAAAACACGTTGATACCGGAATGGGCTTTGAGAGAGTATGTGCTGTGCTTCAGAATAAAGACTCTAATTACGATACTGATGTTTTTTCTCCTTTAATAGATGAAGTTTCCAAACTTAGTGGTGTAAAATATGAAAAGGAGGAAGACCGTATTCCAATGCGAGTGATTGCAGACCACATACGTGCATTAACATTTGCAATTGCTGACGGTGCTGTGCCTGGAAATGAAGGAAGAGGATATGTGCTAAGAAGAATTTTAAGAAGGGCAGCACGCTACGGTAGAAAAATTAATCTTGTTGAACCGTTTCTTTTTCAACTTGTCGATATATTGACAACAAATATAGGGGATGTATTCCCTGAAATAATAGATAAAAAGGATTACATAAAAAAAGTGATTAAAGGTGAAGAAGAAAGTTTTAATGCGACTCTAGACCGCGGAATTGAATTGTTTGAAGAAATAATTGAAAAGCTTAATAAGAAAAAAGAAAAAATCATTCCCGGAGAAGATGTCTTTAAACTTTATGATACTTTTGGCTTTCCTGTGGATCTTACAAACATAATGGCAATTGAAAAAGGATTTTCTATCGATGAGGTAAAATTTAATGAGCTGATGGAAGAACAAAGAGAGCGGTCAAGAGAAGGCGGAAAATTCAATATATCAAAAGACGTGCTTAAATCTATGTCGGGTGCAAAAGAGTTTAAAACTAAATTCACAGGTTATGATTACAGCAACTTAAAATCTAATGCGGTCATTAAAAGCTACGCCTCTCCTTTTTTAATTCTAGATGCAACTCCCTTCTATGCTGAATCTGGTGGTCAGACCGGTGATACGGGCATTATAATATACAACGATAAGAAAGTACCTGTAATTGATACAATAAAAGATGGTGATCTGTTTCTCCACAAGGTAGATGACAAGATTGATTTTGATCCTGGTGCTGAAGTAATTGTGCAGGTTGATGAAAAGCGCCGCTGGGATATCATGCGTAATCATTCTGCTACACATTTTCTGCACGCAGCCTTAAGAAAGATTTTAGGTAATCATGTTCAGCAGGCAGGTTCTTATGTTGGACCAGATCACTTAAGATTTGATTTCACTCATTTCACAAAACTTAGTCCAGAGGAGTTGAATGACATCGAGACACTTGTAAATGAACAGATAAGGAGAAATTTAACAAGACACCGTCATCCTGATATTCCAATCGAAGAGGCAAAAAAAATGGGTGCGCTTATGTTCTTCGGGGATAAATATGGAGATAAAGTAAACGTTGTTCAGTTTGGAGATTTTACAATGGAATTCTGCGGGGGTACTCACGTAATGAATTCTTCACAAATCGGATTATTCAAAATTATCAGCGAAGCTTCAATTGCAAGCGGTGTAAGAAGAATTGAAGCTGTAACCGGTCTGGGAGTAGAGAAATATATTCAATCACAGCTCGAACATATGAAACAGTTCAGTCATAGAATTGAGGAGTTGCTTGAGACAAAGAAGAAGCTCGAGAAAGAAATTTCAGAATTAAAACTTAAAGACAAACTTGTTCAGCTGGATCACATACTGTCATTGCACTCCGAAGAAAAAGGTATAAAAATATATAAGGGGAAAGTTCATGCCGATAATATGGATGAGCTTAAATCATTTGGAGATGAGTTAAGAATTAAAATTAAGAGCGGTGTGGGTGTACTGGTTTCTCAAATAGAAGATAAAGTAGGAATAATTGCTGTTGTAAGTGATGATCTTATTAAAGAGAAGAAACTTAGTGCTGGTAAAATTGTGGGCGAACTAGCAAAGTTAGTAGGGGGAGGGGGAGGAGGTCGTCCTCATCTTGCAACTGCAGGTGGGAAAGATGTTTCCGGTATTCCATCTGCCCTTTCTAAAGTTGAAAAATTAATTGCCGGTTTTTTAAACTAAAATTTTAGGAAAAATGGATCATAATTTTGTAACAACTGCTTTCACGATCGATGGATACAGAATAAAACAAAACCTTGGTGTTGTAAGGGGAATTGTAGTAAGATCTCGCTCCATATTCGGGACGATTGGGGCAGGTTTACAGACCCTATTCGGTGGCAACATTACTCTTTTTACAGAGCTTTGCGAAAAAACCCGGAAAGACTCCTACGAATTAATGATAACGCATGCTGAACAAATAGGTGCTAACGGAATAATAGGTTTTCGATATGATGCAAATGAAGTAATGTCCGGGGTTACAGAGGTTCTTGCTTATGGAACTGCTGTTGTTTTTGAAAAGAATTAATGAGCAAAACTAAAATAAAATACATTTGTTCAAACTGCGGCTACGAATCGCTCCGCTGGTTAGGTAAATGCCCGGAATGTGAAAGCTGGAATTCTTTTACGGAAGAAATAATAGAAACTTCCAGGCGTAAACCCACTATTACAAAATCAAAATTTGAACTAAATACAATCGAGACGATCTCCGCCAATGAAGATGATAGATTAAAAACCGGCATTGGAGAGCTCGATAGAGTGCTGGGGGGCGGATTGATGCCCGGTTCGGTTATATTACTCGGTGGTGACCCGGGGATTGGAAAATCTACCCTTGCGATGCAGGCTTCTGCTAATATAAATCACAAAGTTTTGTATGTAACCGGCGAAGAATCTGAAAAGCAGATAAAACTTCGTGCAAGCAGATTGAAATTAAAATCATCCGACTTTTATGTCCAGGCAGAAACAAATCTATCGGATATTATAGGTGCAATTAACCAGCTTAATCCTTCCGTTGTTGTAATCGACTCAATTCAAACAATGTATCAAAGTGAATTGAACAATTCACCCGGCACGATAACCCAGGTGCGCGAATGCACTTCGCTTTTAATGGATGAAGCAAAAAAGAAACATTTTTGTGTAATTATAATCGGACACGTAACAAAAGAGGGAATGATTGCAGGACCAAAGCTGCTTGAGCACATGGTCGATACAGTTATACAGTTTGAAGGTGAATCTAATTATTCGTTTAGAATTTTACGTGCGCAAAAAAACAGGTTTGGAAGCACAAATGAAATTGGCGTTTTTGAAATGGACGAGGAAGGATTACGAGAGGTTAAAAATCCAAGTGAGCTGTTTTTAAGCGAAAGAGAAAAGCAAACACCCGGTTCCGTCGTTACATCAAGCATTGAAGGAACACGACCGATTTTGCTCGAAGTGCAGGCACTTGTTACACCTTCCAACTACGGGTACCCTCAAAGAGTTTCCAACGGTTTTGATCAACGAAGACTTTCAATCCTTCTCGCTGTACTGGAGAAAAGAGCAAAACAGATGGTCTCGGCAACGAACGTTTTTGTAAACATTGCCGGGGGAATTCGTGCGTCAGAACCTGCAGTTGATTTGGCTGTCTCATTGGCAATCGCCTCGAGTTTAACTGATAAAGTGATTAATAATCAAACAATAGTAATTGGTGAAGTTGGACTTGGCGGGGAAATTCGCAGTGTCGGACATATTGAAAAAAGAATGCAGGAAGCAGAGAAGCTGGGCTTTAAATCTGTAATAATTCCCGCTAATAATTCCAAGGGTTTAAAGAATAATCACAAAATAAAAACGATACCGGTTGAGGATCTTAAACAAACAATTGGAATACTTTTAAAGTAACTACAGCTCAGCTATTTCTCATAAAATCATTTCAACAAACTTGTAATACAAAATTTCTAACGCAGGAGCATCATCTTCTTCGATTTAATAATGTTTCCAATGTTTAACTTATAAAAATATATTCCGCTTGGAAGTACGGATGCGTCAAGCTTAATTGTATAATAGCCCTCTGGTTTTTCCTCATTTAATAATATGGCTACTTCTGTACCCAGAACATCGTAAACTTTTAAAGAAACAAATTGCATGTGCGCAATTTTTCCATCTGCAGGCGGAATCCGAATTCCGATAGTAGTAATTGAGTTAAATGGATTGGGGAAATTTTGTGATAATAAATAATCATTAACCTCCAAGTTCATCTCTGCCATCGCCGTCGAAATCTCCTGCTGTTAATGCTGTTACTTTAAAATTACTAGATTAGTATATCTGATATTTTACAATGCTTCCGGCTTCGCCATCGTCGCTAACAAAAATGCGGCAATTACTTCCGTTTTGAATAGCAGTAACTATTTCAGCATCTCCATCGCCATCAAAATCGCACGATATCATAGCCGAAACCTTATCCTGAATAATTTCAATCAACTGTTCATCCGGCTTGTTTCCACTTTCATTATAAAAAATATTTCCATCGTTAAATGAATTAATTAGTTCATTGTCTTCTTCACCGTTACTTCTGAATCCTTCTTCAATCCTGTAGCTCAGATCATATAAAATTGTGTTTCCTTCCAAATCATTGCTACCCTGAAAATCGCTGCATGTCAATGCATTAACGATGCTGCTGTAAAAATTAATCGATCCCTC
>WOR8_10003813_pt1 | contig 14703 bp, 13 predicted proteins | sample DeeMarSeWOR38_10_FD_19890 | JGI IMG/M metagenome (IMG submission 19890) | reverse complement strand
AGGTTTCCGGCACCAGCACGCCGAACACCGGGTCCTCGTGCATGCCCACTTTATCCAGCTCACCTGAAAGTGCAGCGTTCAGCATGGCCCGCGTATGGTTGATATCCATACGTTCGCCGATACCATACGGCCCGCCACTCCAGCCGGTGTTGAGTAACCAGCAATCGACATTATGCTCGCGGATCTTTTTGCCCAGCAGCGCATCGTAGACGCTCGGGTGAAGTGTCATAAAGGGCGCGCCAAAACAGGTACTGAAAGTTGCCTGTGGTTCAATGACGCCCGCTTCAGTGCCCGCAACCTTCGCGGTATACCCGGAAAGAAAATAATACATGGCCTGAACAGCAGTGAGCTTCGCAATCGGCGGCATGACGCCAAAGGCATCTGCGGTCAGCATCACGATGTTACGGGGGTGCCCTGCCCTGCCCGGATAGATCGCACCCGGTATATGTGTAATCGGGTAGGCAGCGCGCGTGTTCTCGGTGAGGCTGTCATCATCGAGATCCAGTTGACGATGACGGAAATCAATGCCGACATTTTCGATCACCGTGCCAAAACAACGGGTGGTTTCATAGATCAGCGGTTCTTTTTCTTTTGAGAGATTAATCACCTTTGCATAGCAACCACCTTCAAGGTTGAAAACCCCATCGTCTCCCCAGCCATGTTCATCATCTCCAATCAGTCGCCGATGAGGATCAGCCGACAGGGTTGTTTTGCCCGTGCCGGACAATCCGAAAAAAACCGCGACATCGTCGTTTTCTCCAATATTGGCCGATGCGTGCATGCTCAGTATTCCCTGCCGGGGCAGCAGATAGTTCATCACGGAAAATATTGACTTCTTGATTTCCCCGGCATACTGGGTGCCGCCGATCAGCACAATTTTTCTGGCGAAGTTGATGATGATGAAGGCTTCTGAATTGGTACCATCGATACTCGGCTGGGCATGAAAATGGGGGGCATGAACGACGGTGAATTCCGGCTCTTCAATTCCGATCTTTCGATTGAAATTTGACGGGCGGATAAACAGGTTACGGGCAAAGATGGAATGCCAGGCCATCTGGGTAATAATACGAATTGGCAGCTCGCTATGCTCATCTGCCCCTGCCAGCAGGTCCTGAACAAACAGATCTTTTCCCTCGAGGAAGATACAGACTTTTTTGTATAGCCGGTCGAACTTCTCTTCTGAAATGGAGTGATTTACGCTGCCCCACCAGACATCGTCATGACTTCCGGGCGAATCGACAATGAATTTATCGTTGGGTGCGCGCCCGGTAAAACTGCCGGTACGTGTTACCAGCGGGCCGCGGTGTGCAAAAAAGCCCTCTCTGCGCCGAATGGCTTCTTCATATAACTGGGCGGTTGTCAGGTTCCATCGAATAATATCGATGTTTTTTAAACCGATTTCATTCAGTTTGTTTTCGAGATCTTCGATGCTCATCGCGCAACTCCTCGGTAGCAGATTCGTTTTATACAAAACCCCGGCGCAGGAAACAAAGCGAGATCAGATCACTAGCGTATGAATATCAGCGGAATACTGCACTCTGGAGCATGCTGATCCGCTGGATCCTCCTTGTCTATGCTATCTTGATTCTGACCACCTTCATGATTTCCAGCTCCATGCCTGCCACTGACTCCGTGCCGGGATAATAAGTCAGATTTACACGCTGTCCTTTCAGGTTTTTGTATTGCTTTTTACGCTTGTATTTAAAAGGTACGTCACATTCCTCGATCATGACCGTATTCAGAATCCAGTCATCCTGTACTCTTTGCACATGCGATGTGACTTTGGCCATCTCAGTATGGCTAAGCTGCCTGTGCCGCTGTAATAGTTTGTCGGTTTGTGATTTCATGGCACTCTCAGTATCACAGGACCGGGGCTGTGATTTCACATATCACAATGGAGAAAGAAATATCATTCGCCATCGGCTCATTGCCAGGTTCATGGATGATGCATGAGCAGAATCCTGCTCATGATGCTACTTCAGTTTCGATGCCCAGATTGCCAGCTTATGTTTCATGGAAGTCTGGGAGACCTGGTCTTCCGGGATGGGCTGTATCACTTTATCGTGGACCAGCAGCCGATAGATATACTCGATCTTCTCACTCGCCGAATCGGTGGGTTCGAATTCCACGACACCCCGTGCTTCGCCATATTTTACACCTTCGGCGATCGCTTTTTTCACCAGTTCTTTTTCATTTTTCAGCTTCTTCACGGCGACCTCGAAAATGTAGCACGGTAATTATATCCGCTTATCTATAATATCGTTTTTTTGGCATGGGAGTTATTATTCTACCGCAGAGGAGCACAGATGCAGAAGAAAACAGCTCATCAATCAATTCTTTGTGTCTCCACGTTTCTGCGGTGAAAATATTATGGGCGCTAACCTTGATTTGGCCATCAACGATAAATCATTAACAAAGACGAAATAATTATCATTTAATATGTTGGATAAATTGATTTATGTTGATTCTCCCTGTCTTCATTTATTGTAATATTCCGTCCACAACAGAGTAATAATGTAATAGCATTTTTTACCCTGTTCCCGGTTACTTGTATCAACTGTCAGCCTTACAGGAACAGAACCCTTGTCTATATAGTTTTTCTATCGGGCAAGTTAAATAAAGGGAGTATCGATACAACATGAACGAGACCATTGAAAATGGCTGTCGCAAGCAAATCGATGGCGTCACTCACGTTTATTACGAAGGTTACTGGATAAAATGTTATAAACCGCCCCGGAACAGCCTGTCGGCAAAGAAAAGCCTGATACAGTCATTGACGCGCCGCCTGTTCAATCACATGGAACACGGCATCAACATCCCGGGCAAATTGCTGGAGGAAGTTCGGGCAGTTTACGAAGCTGAACAGGACCCCAGAAAAAAACGCGTAAAGGGCGCCATGCTTGCAGGCGCCCTGTTCAACCGTTCTGCCGATATCTTCACACATCTTGTAGAGCTGGAAGCCAGTGGTGTTGAAATCCTGCCTGAGAATGACCTGATGCATACATGCGGCCAATGCCTTCAGCAGGCCCTGGAATTTGGCAAACTTGTTAAACACCGTAATGGTGACGAAGGTATCGATGAACTCTGGGGCGAACCCTTCAAAGCTTTCATCATGTCAATCGATGACTTCTACGAAAGTCGATATATAAAGATCGCCATGACAAAGAAAAACATCGATCAGGCCGCCGCTTATATGGCCGGGTGTATCAAGAATGACCCGCGCTTCCCCGGGGTTGACCAGCTGATCCTGGAATATGCGAAGGCGGCCAGACGCAAATGTGAAACATTGCGCACGGATGATGATATCTTCGATGTCTGGCCAGATTTCGTGGTGGCCGGTGAGGCGGTCACGGATTTTATACCCGAACACAACGCCACCCTCCCCGCTGATCCGCTGATTGATGCACTGGACGTCAAACACATGCTCAAAGAAGGTGTCAGGCTGATTGCGTTTATCACCCGGGCGCGTACTCCAATGCCGAAAAGTACCGCAAAATACCTGAGCGAATGCGAGCTATACAAGAAACGCTTATGCTGAAACAAATACAGCTTTATATTGTTAGCTGCTGAAACGGTCCTGAATTGAAAAACTGCCAAAATATCCGTCAGACACGAATGAGCTTGTCCCTGGCCATATTACTCGGGTAAATCAAGACGAATCGCCCGCGGATCCCACCAGCCAGACCAGTTGAGATAAACAAATATCACGTTCTCAGTCTGGTTACTGACCCAACGTCGTTCGCGCGCTGCTTCGATTCCAAACTGTAACAACACGTTGGAGCCAACGACCTTCTTGAGTTTCACCCCGATTCCGTAGGTTATTGAGTTGTTCCAGTCCAGCTCTTTACTGTCGACAATATAGTCGAGGCTGCCATAGAAATTCATGGTTCCCCATCGATTCAGGTTCATCCAGTCCACACCCTGTTCGACTGCACCCTCCAGAATAAGGTCGTTGTCCTCTGAAGGGTCTTGTGAGCCCGGATATCTAAGCTCCCCCCAGGTAAGTCCGGGAAAACCAAGCGGTTGCCCTGAATCAGTTGATGACGGGTGACTGCCAGGCAACAGCCATGAACCAAACCAGTTGGAGAAAAGCTGAAAACCGTCCATGGTTCTATCGTCTACGAAACGTTTGTCAATTTCATATTTCGCGCCAACAGCGATGACTGCGGTATCGGATAAGTAGTGGCGCAGCTTGATGCCGGCACCGAGCCGGAGTTTTCTGTTCCAGTCCAGTGCTTCGGTATCCATGGAATAATCCACCCTGCCGAAAAAATTGAGCTTCGAGTCTTTTGACAGTGAAAAGAAATCCACACCCTGCTCTGCTGCACCTTCGAGAATAAGGTTGTCGCTATCCTCGGGCTGCGGAGATCCCGGGAAACGTATTTCGCCCCAGGTAGACCCAGGCGTCGACAAACGTTTTTCTGCCATTGCAGGTACCGTTATCAATACCGCAGCATATAACACAACAGTCATTAATACTGCTTTAGGTACTCGTCTGCGTCCACCTCCGTGCTGGTTTGATTGCCCACATCGCCGGATTGTCAGCCTGACGCGAAGATACTCAAGCAGCTCTTGTTTAAGCACACCACCCGCTTGCAATAACAGGCTATTATCAATTGTTTCGTGTGACACGTGATTTCACTCGCTTCCCGGATACCTTCTCATTAGCCAACCGGCTATTTGTTCCGCTGGTGCAGTCTGAGTATAAAATTGTAGATGATTTTTCTGGGTACAAGCCTGGCGCTGACGGTACTGGATATTCTGACCATAAATTAAGGGCCTGTTATAAGTTCAGGCTGCAGGTTTGCGTTGCTTACTGTGCACGCCACTGTCCTCGACCCAGGCCGGCTCCGAAAAAAAATAAAAGTAATGCTGCCGAAAACCGTAGCCATGCACAAAGTCCTTGTGCATGGCTACCGGCTAGCCAGTTGATGCATAGCATCAGTAGAAGCGTGAAAGACTTTGGTGAAATTACTCCGTCACTGCCTCCGCTATTTTTCTGCGAAACTGACGAATATATCTTCCATCCTTATCTTTGAGTGGAAACATTGAAGCCAGATCAAAAGGCTTCTGTTCTGCAATCCTTTTCTCATTCAAATGGATAATATCGGCGTTAGCCATCTGCACAGCTACAGTTTCAGACTGATTATTTACTGTCAGTCCGAGATCTTCAAAGCACTCACGCCAACCGATAAATTTCGTGATTGCATAGATCAGGAAGCTTCCATTTATAGCCGAGAACATAGCATGTCCCCAATGTTCATAATACGTATCTATGACAGTGGAGCTAACACACCAGGCAGCCAGTGCGAGCACGGCAAGGGCATAAACCCTGGGCACCGAGGTACGCCCATCCACTTTAGGTGTACGACCAAAGGGGATCTGATGGCCGGAAATTCCCTGCGAAATTGATTTGAACACTCCACCCAGGTTTACGGGTATCAGCATCAGGTTTAGCGCGTAGACACGCAGCAGGTCGCTCCAGCGATATTTCAGGCTAACCAGGTCACGACCATACAGATAAAAATAGGGCACCGCAGTCAGTGGCAGCCACAGACTGTTCATACTGTCCTTGAAGGAATACGTAAACAGCAGTAAAAGCCCGATATTGACGGCCGTGATCGATGTCAGGTAATGGCTGCGCACCAGACCTTCGCTTATTTTTGAAGCAGTTCGCGGTCGGCTGAACAGGTAACGTAAAAGCTTGGGGAAAATAATCAGTCCACCATTAGCCCAGCGGCGCCGTTGAATCAGCAGGCAGCCAAAATCAGGCGGTGTCGCACTGTAGGCAAGACGCTGTGGATAATTCAGCAGTGACCAGCCACGGGCCACAAGATCTACACTTGATTCGGTATCTTCGATAACAGTGCGGTCCTGTATATAGCGGCGAACTTCAAATCCCCGCTCACGACTGATGGTGACAATATCTTCCAGCGCCGTTTTCCTCAGCAAGGCATTGGCACCCACCCAGAATGTCGCCCGGTAGCTGGTAAAACCCTGGTGGATAATATACTGGATGTCAGTTGTCGCACCGGCAATCCTTTCAAGCACGCCAGGCGCATCCGGGATCGCACTGTATGGCGTCTGGATCACGGCAACCCGTTCGTTTCCGGGTTGATCCAGTTGATGGATCAGGCGCGCTGAATAGTCGTGCGCGATAATACTGTCTGCATCCAGCGTGACCACAAACTCCGTATCAGGCACCAGCAGGTCCGCCTTGTGTCCAATGGCAGGCTCAAGAAATATTTCCTGGCCACGAACACGCTCGCAATAACTACCACCCATCAAACCCAGGTAGCTGTTGATATTCATCGCCTTGTTGGCTTCGTGTGAAAGATTCACATACTGCTTACGCTCGAAATACTCGAGCTTCACTTCAAACAGTGCCAGCAATCGAGCATATTCATCCTCGATCTGTTCTCTGTTGAGAATAATCCCTATCTTGTTGCTGCCATTTGTCGAAAGGGTATGCGCATATTCACGATACATCGCTGCCGGTTCGGCGAATACCTTGTCGATGAACAGTCTGTCCGTATGAGAGTTTACGCGGAATTTTCTAGCCTGCTTTTCAAACCAGTCGGCAGCCACAGCATAATACCCGGCCAGTCGTCGGGTTTCTTCCAGGTAATCAACCTGCTCCCGTTTTCTGTAAACATGGTATGCATCCCTGAAATAGCCGGCCTGTTCAGCGATGACCCTTTCCACCTTAGCCGGCAGACGCCGTGTCATATCAAGCAGGCGCTGATCTTTCAGGTCGCCCGGAACCGGTGGATTATCAATCAGCAGCACAACACGCCGATCAGGGCATACCTGCAGGGCAGCCGACCACAGGGTCTGTTCGACCACATTCAGCTCTTCCTTGTAGGAGGGCACCAGCACCGTCAGCCCTCGCCCGCTGCGTTTGAAAACGGAGCGGAGCTCGTCGATACCTGCAGGGCAGTGACCTGCCTTTCTGTGCAGATAACCCAGACGGGTGAACTGGTAAACCAGGTTTCCGTACACAAGAAAAGCAACGATAAAAATAAAGATCGACTGTTCCAGCACAGCCCCAACCGAGCCTGATCGCGCATGCTGGAAAAGTATTCCCACAACGTCGATGGTGGCAAAAATACTTGCGATAAGCGTGAATAGAATAAGTACCCTGGTAAGCTTGATTTCCCTATCGATTGACCGGTCAGATTTTTCTTGTTGAAACAACACCTTACCGTTGATTGTGTCATGTGAATTTTTCATATTCTTACCCAATTTAATCATTTAAACAGTGTAGTTTTGGCTCGGTTTTCGCAAACTAGCGTAAACTAACACAAAATTATATATTTGTGAATATTTTCCCAAATTTACATTCTGATTACAAACTGTGCGGGTAATCTTCCCTGATAGCAGGAAAGCTCGGCCTATGGAACACGACAGGTCTCAATGCAGTACGTTTTAAAATACTCATATCAAACTCCTTCTGTACAGATTTGATTACATCAGCGTGCTTCACACACCCTGGTGTCATTTGAGAAAAGCTAGTTTGGTCACATTTATGAATAGCCCTTGCGGGTATTCGGAAGGTTTTGTCTCATTTATGAGCTGCCTTCGGCGGGATTATTACTTTGCCGGGGTGCTCAATATATAAACAGAGCAATAAGCATGCCTAGAAATGTAATTACTTGTTTTTTCAATAGGTTAAATACTTTTGGGCACGTGTTCCCATACATGCAGGTTACGTAGTGTAAATAATAACGACAATCAATCAAGCCGTAGCGAACAACTCAGGACCCGTAATTTCATGCTAACTCATTGATAATATAAGACTTACTTGGTCCGGGCAGCATTCCCGCTATCTGCAGCCAAATGTAAACAATTCTTTACAAATCGATACTGCACTGATCTGTTGTTATTCAATTCGCACAACCCGACCGGCAGTCCCGGCATGCGTCATAGAAGTGGTGCAATGCGTTTTGATTGGCTAGCGATACATGCACACAAGATCTGGATACAGCAGCAACAGCGTGATCTGGTTTACTACTGCAGAGCCGCGAAAGCGAAGAGAAAGAATATTTTTATACCGCAAAGGCCGGATGAATAAATGCGACGGAGAGGTTATTATTTAACCACTTAGATAAATTGTTCAATATTTAATCTTGATTTTATGAGCAGGTATACAAAACACCCGAAGCCATCCCCCGAAACCCGCGACGAGGCCTTGAAAATCGCTCGCGGCACGCAACGGCCGGGACAGACCAGGGAACAGACGAAACTCATCGCCCAGGGCATACAGAAAGGTATTGATCTGTATAAAAAACAACAGAAGGCGAAGAGCAGAGAACTGGACAGGCAACGCAATAAAAAATCCAGAGAAAATGCGCACCTGGATCCGGACTTGCAGAAGCCCGGCACAATCCGCTACAGGCAGCACTGGCTTCCCTGGCTGTTGCTGGCAATCACCTGGCTCGCAATCGTGTTCTACCTCGTATTTTTCAACATACAGAACTGACGGAAACGTAATCGCCGCGAAAAACGCAAAGAACGCGAACAAATAATATGTAATAGTCAGGATTCAATCGACAGTCAGTGTCATATCAGCTCAATCTCAGATTATGATTGTATGTCAGCACAATCTGGATTGGCTGTATGAAAAAATTCAGATATTTACTCTCGCAGAGGCACGGAGACCGCGAAGGAAGGCGAATAAAACGGTACTGTTATTGCACAATAAGCATGTTACCCCTGCGTTCTCTGCGTCTCTGCGAGAATAAAAGCATATTAAACCTTGAGTAGGTCAGTTTTTCCTCTGGTATGAAAATCAACAGCAACCGTAAGATCAAATACAAACCACTACATTTAATGGAATAACAAATACATAACATATTTGCGTTTTTTTGCGGACAAATAATATATTTAATATCTGTGTTTATCTGCGTTCATCTGTGGACTGATTTTAATCTCCACATAAGCATATTAATATTCCGGACAGCAGTGTGCCGGGAGAATAATAGCGGGTGTTAGCCGTTACCTGGACAATCGGTCCAGCACATTACGTGTGATGGTTTCGACGATGGGATCCTTCCCCTTGAGGCCATGTGCCCAGCCGGTCGTCGCCGCGGTAAAAACGGTGCCGCCGCCCGGAACACGGTGTATGCCCATGCAGGCGTTGCCTTTACGCCCTTTTTCCCACCGCTCGTACCAGCTCCACTCGCTCGGCGCCCAACTCGCCGGCGCCAGTGCCAGGATTGTAAAATCTTCCGGTGTTCCATCCTGCCCGGTCGGTACCGGTCTGCCGTTCACAAAAGTGTGATCACAACCGTCACACTCGTAACCGACGATACGGTCGTTCTCACCGAACTGCTCTCCCTGCTTCAACCCTGTGCCGGCGAAAATCCAGTGATCCGGCCGGTAGACAGTAAAAGCGCCCGACCCGTCCATGTATTGACCCTTGCTCCGGTGCATGCCACCGAACATCGTCCCGGCCCCGACCAGCTGATTCTCCGGCCGGTTCACCAGGGGATGGCTCCACAGGGTAGATAGCAACGGATTGCTTCGCTCCGGCTGGTAGAGCGGATCCTCGCGGTAGGCTTCCTTCCATGAAACCATCTCCCTGCCCCCGTTCTCAAGCCGAACCTGCCAGGTGAGGGAGTTCCCACCGAAGAATGCCATGTTCCCCCCGTTCGAGATGAATCGCTCGATATTGCCGCGCATAGGAGTAGACCAGTATTCATCGTGACCTACGCTGACAACTAACTGATAGTGATCGAGCAGCTCGGGGTGTAATTCAAGATCGCTGTTTACCGCGTAGTCGAGCTCATAGCCATTGCTCTCGGCCCACTGTATGAAAGCAAGCTCCCACTCCCAGGCGCCGCTCGTGATCGGCCTGGAAAATGAGACCTTTCGACCCGGCCTCCCGCCCTCACTGTTGAAGCCATATAGACTGTACCCACCCCAGTTGTCGTAAGCGTTGTAGGTATTGGTGGTGAGCTGCAGCAGAATTTTCGCAGTCGAGCCGGGCCTGTTTGCGCGAATCACAAAATACGTGGTTCGTCCCTCCAGCCATCGTTCTTTGTTGTCAGCATCCGGGGCACCGAAATACACCTCGTAATAACCACTTCTCCAGGAGGCTGGTACGGTGACGGAAAACGACACAGGCCAGGCGCATCCTTTCGCAGAGGCATCTGCCGGGATCTGATGCTTTGTTCCGTTCTCGATTTCACGCTCCCACACCGTTTCACTAATGGCACCGATCCGACGAATCGTGACGTGATAGCGTTCAATCTCCGAAGAAACGTGGAAATCGATGACCTCCCCCTGTATAAAACTTTGTCCACCAGGGTATCCTTCGATGGGATACTGGCTGGCATAAGACAGGGTAACCGCACAGGCCAACAGCGCAAAAACAGCACCCAGCCGCAAGCATCGAGAAAACACGTTGAACGAATAAGATACAGCAAACATTGCCCAGCATAACCCACTCATTTCACGTTAATCAAATCAAAGTCAACCGTGACAAATGAGTGACAAAATGAAAAAAATAACGTGATCAGACCGTCTCCTTCCTGATCTTTATTCCCTGTAGTTCATACCTGGTCTGACACATCGCAATATGGCTTTATGGTTGATCTGACAGTTTAATCATGAGATGAAAGACTCAAAACATGCTGCAAGCAGACTCACAAGTTTTTAAGTTAAGTTCTGAACACGGCCAACTGCAGATATTCACAGCATAATAAAAACGGCCCATTTCGGGGCCGTCATCATCGAAGGTGAAAATGCCACAAGTTTTAAAATGTAAAAACACCACTAATCGAAGCCATACCAAGGTCGGTATTATCAAGATCGTACACTTCGTATTCTGCACGCACCGCAAAAGAACCGATTGCAAATCTTGCGCCTACGCCATAAGCAGGATCTGTTCCAGAGTCACTGCTACTTACAGTGCCAAAAGTAGAATCCTCATCCCAGCGAAGCGCACCAGCCTTGGCAAATACACCAAAAGGTCCAAAACTCAGACCCGCTAAACCATAAGCATTAAATCCAGTTACTTCGATACTGCTGCCAGTTGTAGTGGGCTTGCCAAAATCAACATAAGAAGCTTCAACAGCAAAATCAACAAGGGGAATAAAACCGATGTTGTATCCGCCAAATAATTTATATGCCGAGTCACTTTCATCAAAACCTGCATCAGTATTTTCTATCTGGGCATTACCGACGCCAGCGCCAATGTAGAAGCCACTATCGGCACCGGCTATTACTGCCGTAGGCATACCCAGCAAAGCCACGGTTAAACAAATGAATAAAACCCTGATTTTTTTCAGACTCACAATAACTCTCCCACGTTTGATATTATTTTGATCACATTAATCTTATAAGAATTAGTGTAGCGCCACCATGATTTAGAACCCTTGATTCACATCAACCACGAGAAGAATGAATAACCAGCCCGGGTTCATTACATATTACCGAGCGTCAGCTGTGGGGAGTCAACTGCCCCTCAGACCAGAATAGACTCTTAAAAACCACGAAAGGCGGCTTGCGGTCAACTGCAGAAATTCACAGCATAATCAAAAACGGCCCCTGATGGGGCCGCTGGTTATTCGATGTGCAAATTCTACTAATCTTCTTTGTGCAAGGGTGCAAACATCAATGGAATGATAATCATCAGAATCAATCCGATGATATTAAGTGACCATTCGGCTGAATCAGTATCCACAAACATGGCGGCAATCATCAACACTGAACCGGGAAACATGGCAGTTAACCACGATTTATAACGTAAACCTGATGAGCCGTTACATGATTTACAGGATGCTACCAGTCCAGGACTCATTATCGCCTTACGCAGTGGTGAGATGCCCGGCTTTTCACAATGGGGGCAGCTAATCATCGTGTTTACTCCTTAAACGGACTGTAAACAGCGTGTTTACGTCTAACCAATCCGAACAGGCAAAGCAGGCCGGAACCGAATAACCAGGCAGCCGCGGGAATCGGCACCACAGTTACCTGACCACGAATCTCCCCGCCGGGGAATTGATTCGAGTGAATATTTATATACCAAAGCCCTGCCAACAGATCGTCTGCCTGTGCATCTGTAATTGTTGCAGAGCCAATCATTGGGCTTGCAATGCTGCCGCCACTGTTGGCCACAATGTCGACCTGAACACCGGCGTTGGTCCCCACGGGTGCAGGACCGTGGAAATGTGACACCGTCGGTGTACCGGTAAGGCCACTGTAGGTGATGTTCCAACTCAGTAAGTTAGTCACATCATCCAGGGTAATGATGCCTGTGCCGGTTCCGGAACTGCCAGTTGGTGGTACCTCTTGGTTGCCGTCAATTGTTGCAGTCAGGTTTATAATTGCAGCGTTCGCTGAATTTATAAATAAACAGAACAAGCAGGCACATAACGTACTCAATATTGATTTTGTAGCCATATCACCCCCCCAGATAAATCTCATTTATTAATAAAGCAAAAATTAATACATAATTTTAGATGCAATAATTACGCCAATATGAGAATGTTTCTTATTATCAACTGCTTGCCTAATATTAGAATTTCGTTGTTTATTAAATGTGTAAAGAACACCATACAGAATGCAGTATTCAAGGCCAAATCCTTCATGATTTCTTTACAGATGCCGAACGGCAGCTATGGGTTTACTTCGGAAGATGGGCCTGATAATAAGTACGTCTGCTTGTGAATAATTTGAGTCATTACCGACTGTCTGGCATATCAATCTGTCGGAACAGGCCTGGGCTCACACTTTACTCCAGCTCTATCTGCCCTGTAATCGTAACCTGTATGGTTTGTTCACCACCTTCGATTGAGGGTGCCGCCACCTTGCTGGCCATGACCGCTACTTCGTAATTGCGTCTTGCATAGTGGTTAGCTGAAGTCGATACGTTTATATCAACTATTTTGTAATTCTTTCGCCCGAGCTGTTGAGTAATATTTTTCGCTCGTTTTTCAAATACCTTCAAGGCTTCACCGATTAGCCCGTCATCGGTACTGTTTTTTAATTCCGGTGACACCGCAAAACTTATTCCCTCCAGTGCCAGTGTCTGTTGCAGGTCTCCAAGTACCCCGCTCACCAATGTCATGTCCTGCGATTCGAGACGTATGCTTTGTCTGACACGCCAGCCTGTGATCCTGTTTTTGTGATAGACGGGACTGGTGCTGTAATTATTTGTCTGAAGCTTGATTGCATCATGCTGTTTAACAAGCTCGATAGCTTCGTTGATTCGCTTGTTGACAAGATTTGCCAACTGAACGGCATCACTGCCTTCTTCCTGTGCATACAGCGTCGCAATGACGGTATCATTTTCGATCTGTGTCTGTGCACTGGCGCTCAAATGAACACGGTCATAATGGTCGGTGGTTTCGTGCGCTACTGCATGTACAGGAAGTGCAAACAAAAGGGGAACAATCAGGAATTTCATGGTGAGTCTCATTGGGTCATTTTCATTTAAAAGTGTGAGCACCGAATACGTCGATAGTTCCGGAAGCGATAGCAGAGGTATAGCAATAACAGTATATGTATTTAATTAATTAAATAATATGTAGTCGTTCAGACTTGATCTGACAGGTGTTGTCGATATTTGCATCAGTGTGAAATCTGCCTGTGCTGGTGTTTTAACATCCCGGTTTCTCGCAGGGGCGCGGAGAACGCAGAGGTGTGATGTGATTTTTGCAAAGAAAACATCTTCTTTTCATCTTTCTTTGCGTCCTCTGCGCCTCTGCGAGAGTAATTTTCAATAGCCTTTTCGATCTGGCCAAACCCGGCTGTACTGATAAAAATCCATCGCCGGTGCTTGATTTAATATGACACTCACGGTCAGCTTAAATCCTGACTATTACAAATTATAAAAGCTGGTCGTATTAACAACCGGTTTCAGCTCTTCTGCAAATCGGTGGTCAGATTATCGAGCTCTTCACTGGCCAGCATCCATTCGGTTTCCACGGCTTCACACTGTTTATCCACATCGGCCTTTTCGAGCAGGCATTCCTGCAGTTTGCGTTTTTTTTGTTCGCTGTAGATTTCCGGGTCGGCGAGCTGCCTGTCCAGTTCGGCCCTGGTTCTTTGTAATGCTTCCAGCTTTGCTTCGGCCTGGGTAACGCGCTTGCGCAATGGTTGCAGGCGTTTGCGCTGTTCGGCCTCCAGGCGCTTTTTTTCCTTTCTGGCTACTGCAGTGTTTTCCAAATCGCCGCTGTTGCCACTGTGTGTTGAATCCGCCACGGCCTGCCTGTTCTGCTCGCTGAGCCACTTCGGGTAATCATCCAGGCTCAGTGGAAAATCATCAACTCGAGAATCGTGCACCAGCATTAGCTGATCGCTGCTGACCCGCAACAGGTGGCGGTCGTGTGACACGATCACCATCGCGCCACTGAAATCCTGCAAGGCCACTGCCAGTGCCTGACGCATTTCGAGGTCGAGATGGTTGGTGGGTTCATCCAGCAACAGCAGGTTCGGTCGCTGGTACACCAGCATCGCCAGCACCAGGCGGGATTTCTCGCCACCGGAAAACGGGCCAACCGCTGCGAGTGCGCGTTCACTGGAAAATCCGAAACCACCGAGATGGTTTCGCAGTTCGGCTTCACGTGCTTTGGGATCGAGCTGCTGCAGATGCTCCAGCGGCGAATGTTCCGGGTGCAGCTGTTCGACCTGGTGCTGGGCGAAGTAACCGATTCGGGTGTCCTTGTGGATTTCGCGTTCACCCCTTTGCAGTTG
>WOR8_10006817_pt1 | contig 14711 bp, 9 predicted proteins | sample DeeMarSeWOR38_10_FD_19890 | JGI IMG/M metagenome (IMG submission 19890) | reverse complement strand
GGGCGAAGGCGTTGCCGCGGAAAGTCCCGCGGACCTCTTCGGACAGCGATCCGTAGGCGCTGCCGCCCATGTAAATGTAGTAATCGACGTCGACCGCTTTGTTCGCCAGGCTGTCGGCAAAGAAACCGCTGATGAAAAGGGCGACATCACCGATTCGCTGTACCGTAGGTGTCGCCGCGATCTTCGAACAGCTCTTCTGAGCGCGAAAACAGCGTGAGGAGATTGACCACGTAATGCGCGGCATGAGGATCCACGTCGACGCCGTGCCTCGAGATGACACCGTCGATCGAGGTGCGAAAGTAGTCCGCCAGGTTTTGTACCTGCACTACTCTGTCGTTACGGCTTTGACCATACATCAGACCCGGCCCCAGCTGTGGTTGGCAACCGCGCCGCCGCGCTCGTGACGCGGTTCACGGAACGTGCATTATGTCGCTAATTTACCTGCGATTTTGCCCAGGCCGCAAGTGTCTCGCCCACCTCGACCAGTCGCTCGAGGAGCGGCGCCGGCGTCCAGTTTTCGGGTCCGAAGCGCTGCCGGAATTCGCACACGCGCTCGTGTACCTGCGGGAGTCCTGTGGCGTCGGCATAGTGCATGGGGCCACCGCGCCATGCCGGGAAGCCGTAACCGTAGACGTAGACCACGTCGATGTCGCCGGGCCGCTGTGCGATGCCTTCGTCGAGAATGTTCAACCCCTCGTTGACGAGAGCGAGCAACAGGCGGTCGACGATTTCCCGTGCACCGATCTCGCGCCGTTCGACGCCGTGCGCCGCGGCCTCGCGTTCGATCAGCGCGTGGACCTCCGGATCGCTCGTGCGCTGCCGGGTTTCCGGGTCGTACCGGTAGAACCCAGCGCCGGTCTTCTGGCCGAGACGCCCCATCTCGACGAGGGCGTCGGCAACGCCGAATACACGGGAATCGCCGCGCTCCGACTCCGGCAGCCCCTGGCGGGCTTTGTAGCCGACGTCCAGGCCGGCGAGGTCGAACACGGCCAGGGGCCCCATCGCCATGCCCCATTCTTCCATCGCCGAATCCACCTGCTCGGGCGTTGCACCCTCGATCACACACAGCTGCGCTTCGCGCGCATAGTGGCCCAGCATGCGGTTGCCGATAAAGCCGTAACACACGCCGGACACGACCGGCGTCTTGCGGATTGTTTTCGCGAGCGCCATGCAGGTGGCCAGTACGTCGTCCGCGGTCTGCTCCGCCCGCACCACTTCGAGCAATTTCATGATGTGCGCCGGGCTGAAGAAATGCAGGCCGATAACGTCTTGCGGGCGCCTGGTTACGGCGGCGATCCTGTTCACGTCCTGGTACGAGGTGTTGGTGGCAAGAATCGCGCCCTGCCGGCAGACGGCGTCGAGCTTCTCGAAAACCTCCTGCTTCAATTGCAGGTTTTCGAACACGGCTTCGATGACGAGATCCGCATCGGCCAGCGAGCCGTAATCGGTCGTGCCGACGATGTGCCTGCGGCACTCGAGCGCCTGCGCCTCGGTCAACTTGCCGCGCTTGACGCCTCCCTGGTAATTGCGATCGACGATACTCAACCCCTTCGCGAGCGCCTCCTCGTTGAGTTCGAGCAGCGCCACGTGCATGCCGGCGTTGGCAAAATTCATTGCGATGCCGCTACCCATCGTGCCCGCGCCGATAATGCCGACCTTGCCGATTTCCCGAAGCGGCGTGTCTTTCGCCAGGCCCCGCACCTTCGCCGCTTCGCGCTCCGCGAAGAACATGTGCCGCAAAGCGGCCGACTGCGGGCTGCGCATGCATTCCATGAACCCCTCCCGCTCGATGCGCAGACCCTCGGCAAATGGCTTTCGCAATGCAGCTTCCACGCAGTCGACGATCTTTTGCGGGGCGACCTGCCCACGTGCGCGCTTCGCCAGCGCATTGCGGAAATCTTCGAGCACAGCCTCGGGAACGCTCTCGGCCGCCATCTCGCTGGTTTTCCTCGGCAGCGCGCCCTGTTCCACGAGCTCCCGGCACCAGGCGAGCGCGGCGTCGCGGAGTTCGCCCTCGACGATCTTGTCCACGAGGGCCAGGTTTGCCGCTTCGCCGGCGGAGAGCGGGTTACCGCTCGTCATCATCTCGAGTGCTGCGCTCGCTCCAACCAGGCGCGGCAGCCGCTGAGTACCGCCAGCGCCCGGCAGCAGGCCGAGCCTGACCTCCGGGAGGCCCACTTTTGCGCTCGGCAATGCGCAGCGATAGTGACAACCGAGGGCGACCTCGAGCCCGCCGCCAAGCGCGGTACCGTGGAGCGCGGCAACCACCGGCTTCGTCGACGCCTCGATGGTGTTGCAGAGGTCGGGCAGGTGCGGCTCCTGCGGCGGCTTGCCGAACTCGGTGATATCGGCTCCGGCAATGAACGTCCGTCCCGCGCATGCGATCAGCACGGCTTTCGAGTCGTCGTGCTGGGCCGTCTGGATCGCGTCCCGGAGCCCCTGCCGGACGGCATGCGACAGGGCGTTGACCGGGGGATTATCGACGGTGATCACGCCGATGCCATCGACGAGTTCGTAACTGACGGGAGAAGTCATTGCAGTCCTTTGTCGTAATGGTCGCGAGTTGCCGTGGCTACGACCGCCGATTGGCATTCGCCGCCACAAGCGGTATGTTACCCGGGTTCGTTGCAAGGATGAGAATCGTCACGGTCCCCGTATGCGCCGGCACTTAACAGATCAGGCAGAAAAATATCTCAAGTCTTTGAATGGCAGGGATAAAATAGCGGAGCAATTGAAAGGCCGTCTGGCGGATCTGCTGGCGCGCGGCGAAGCCAACGCCGACCATGCCTGCCGCGCGATGAAGTTGTCCCGGCGCACCCTGCAGCGCCGCCTGAAAGCGGAAAAGACGAGCTTTCAGAAGGTCCTGAAGGAAGTCCGTGCGGAGCTCGCGGTCCGTTACCTCAGCGACAGACGGCTCAAGGCTCTCGAAGTGGCGATGTTGCTCGGCTATAACAACATCAGCTCCTTCACCACGGCGTTCAAGTCCTGGTACGACATGCCGCCCGCCGAGTACCGGCAGAAATTCCTCGCCTTCTGAGTGCAGCGGGACCCCTTTGCACGGCGCCCGCCGGGGCAATTTGAGATATGATTCGCGGCTGCCTGAGTAAGGAGCAATCATGCGCGAGATGCTGAAGTTTTACATCGACGGCAAGTGGGTCGATCCGGTCACACCGGCGCGGCCGACGTCGATCTCGCCGTGGCCGCCGCAAAACGCGCCGAAGCCGGCTACGCGGCGACAACCCGCGAACAGCGCATCGAATTGCTGGAGGCCGTGCTCGCCGAGTTCATGAAGCGCTACGACGACATCGCCGAAGCCATCATGGACGAGATGGGTGCCCCCTGGGGCCTTGCGAAAGGCGCCCAGGCCGGCAGCGGCCCGCAGCACATCAAAGCCGCGATTCGCGCGCTGAAGAATTTCGAATTCGAAGAGCAGAATCGCACGACCCTGGTCGTCAAGGAGCCGATCGGCGTTTGCGCACTCATTACTCCCTGGAACTGGCCCGTCAACCAGGTCGCCTGCAAGGTGGCGCCGGCGCTTGCCGCCGGTTGTACCATGGTGCTCAAGCCCAGCGAGATCGCGCCGTTCGACGCCATGATCTTCGCCGAGGTCGTGGACGCCGCGGGCGTGCCCGCCGGCGTCTTCAACCTCGTCAACGGCGACGGCCCGGGCGTGGGGACCGCGCTCTCGCAGCATCCGGACGTGGCCATGGTGTCTTTCACCGGTTCCACCCGCGCCGGCGTTGCCGTTGCGCAGAACGCGGCACCGACCGTGAAGCGCGTGGCGCAGGAACTCGGCATCCTGCTGGACGACGCCGACTTCGAAAACGCGGTGCGCCAGGGCGCGGAAGAGTGTTTCGACAACACCGGGCAGTCCTGCAATGCGCCCACTCGCATGCTGGTTCCGCGAGAGCGCATGGACGAGGCGGCGGCGATCGCGGCGGAAGTCGCGAACAGCATCTGCGTCGGTGATCCGCGCGGCGAAGGCGTCCAGGTCGGCCCCCTGGTTTCCGCGCTGCAGTGGGGCAAGGTCCAGGACCTTATCCAGAAAGGCATCGACGAGGGCGCCACGCTGGCCGCCGGCGGCACAGGGCGCCCGGAAGCACTGGTGAAAGGCTATTTTGCAAAGCCGACGGTGTTTGCCGACGTGTCGAACGACATGACGATCGCGCGCGAGGAGATCTTCGGCCCGGTACTGTCGATCATCCCGTACGACGACGAGGACGAGGCCGTGGAGATTGCCAATGACACGCCTTACGGACTTTCGGGCTACGTATCATCGGGGAGTCTCGACCGCGCTCGGCGGGTCGCAGCCAGACTGCGCACGGGCATGGTGCACATCAACGGCGCTTCCCTCGATTCAATGGCGCCTTTCGGCGGCTACAAGCAGTCGGGCAACGGGCGCGAATGGGGCGCCGAGGGCATCGAGGAGTTTCTCGAAGTGAAATCGATCTTCGGTTACGAGGCCGCAAAATGACACGGATGCTTCAGGCGCTACTGGCCGCGTTCATCGCCATCGCCATCGTCGCGTGCGGTAGCGACAGCAAGCTGCCGGTCGCTAGTGGAAAGGGCAAAATCCGCATGATCAATGCCCTGCCCACCTCCCCCGATATCGCCTTCCTGATCGAGGAGCGTACGCTCGACAACGTCGTGTACAAGACTAACTCATCGCCAGGGCAATGGGACGACCTGACCTACACCTTCAATTTCGACATCCGGCGCCCGCTGCAGGCGGAATCGACACGGATCGCGAGCCGCTCTCTCGATGTGGTTCGTGACGTCGAATACACCTTCGTCGTGCGCGGCCCCCTGGACGCGGCTACCGTGGACCTGTGGGAGATTCCGGTGCGCAGTTTCAGCGGCAACGAGACGATTTTCGAGATGCGCGTAGGGCACACGGCGGAATCGCTGGGCGCTGTCGATGTTTACCTCGGCCTGGAAAGCGCCGCGCCGGACCTGGGTAACCTCGTCGCAACGCTCGCGCCGGGCGAAGTCTCGTCCCCTGCCGACGTCGAACAGGACACTTACATCGTCACGATAACGTCGTCCGGCAATCCCGGCGATATCCTCTACCAGTCGGTGCCGGCGCAGATCGTCTCGAACCAGTCGGTGCTGGTCACGGTATTCGACGGCGACGCCAACGACACCGCGCCGGCCACGATCCGGATATTCAACGAACAGGGCCTGTCCTCGGCCCGCCCTGACGCTCGCTTCCCGCCGACGGCCCGCTTCGTCCATGCGACGACGGATCTCGGAACCGCGGACATCTACGATGATGCAGCACTACAGAACCGCATCGTCGCCGATTTTGCCTTCGGTGAGGTGACCGGCGACATAGACATGGCTACGGGGGAGTTGACGATTACCGCGACGGCGCCCGGGAACATCGGGGCCATCCTGCTCGAGGACACCCTGACGACGTTCGCCGGCTCTCGCGTCAACTACTACTTCACCGTGCTGGGAGACGAATTGACGGGAGCTCAGGTTCCTGTGGACCGGCGTTCGAGAGAGACGGAGGCGCGGCTCACGTTCTTCCACTCCGCGAGCAACCATAACTTCGTCGACCTTTACGTCATCGAGGCCGGGGCTTCAGTGGAAGACTCGCTGCCGCGCCAGATCGGGCTGGGCTACGGCTTGCAGACACAGTCAGTCAGGCTGGATGCGGGCAGCTACGATATTTACGTCACGGCAGCCGGTGAGAAGACCGTACTCGATGGACCGATTAGCCTGGAAGCCGCGCTCGGCGATGTCTTCGAAGCCGTTCTTCTCGACCGCGTAGATCCTTCGCTCGCGGAATTCAAACTGTTTCCGCCGCCGTAACCGCCCTGCCGGGCCTGCCGGGAACCGGGTTTGCTGTCCGCCTAGGACGCGATCGCGGCCTCGATGTAGGCGGCCGTGTCGTTTGCGGCGTCTTTCTGCACCGACTTCGCGTTGTACATCGCGTGGTCGGCGACGCTGATCAGGTGCCAGAGTTCTTCGCCGTGCTGCGGCATCAGCGCGATGCCGACGCTGGCCGTGCAGCGGATTTCCTGGCCCTGGATGATGTAGGCCTCGGATGCCGTTGCCACGAGGCGTTCGGCCACGTGTTTTGCGTCCTCGACGCTGACGCCGGGCAGCACGATCGCGAACTCGTCGCCGCCGAGGCGGCCGAGGATGTCCTCCGGGCGCAGGCAGAAACCGAGTCGGTGGCCAAAAGCCTTGAGCAGGGCGTCTCCCGCCTGGTGGCCGAAGCGATCGTTGATGCTCTTGAAGGCATTCAGGTCCAGGTACAGCACGGCGCCGGACGAACAGTTGCACAGGCAGGCCTTGCCCTCTTTCTCGAAACCGCGCCGGTTCAGTACGCCCGTCAGGGGATCGCTTAGCGCATCGGCCATCATCTTGCGCTCGTGACGCTTGCGCTGGGTGATGTCGATGAGCGTAACCGAGAAGTCCTCGCCGACCGGCTCGCCGACGATACGCAGCCAGCCTTCGCCGCTGCCCGACTCGTTGCGGGTCTCGAAACTGACCGGCGACTTCGCGTGACGCGGATCGGTGAAATGCGACAGCAGTTTCTCGGGCTCGATCTGTGCGAGCTTCTGCAGGGGCATCCCGACGAGCGTGCCGGTGTCATTGGAAAGATACGACTCAGCGGCCCGGTTCGCGAAGACACAGCGGAAACGATGCTGGGGATCGTCGCCGTCGCGGGCGAATCGCAGGATGCCGTTGGACGACGTCTCGATGAGCGTGCGAATAAGATGCTCGCTATCTGCCAGCCGGCTCAGCGCCTGGCGCCGCTCGGTTACGTCGCGGCAAACGACCACGATCCCCTGTTTGCGATCGCTGGCATCCAGCAGCGGCGCCACGCTGAGTTCGTAGACCTGGTCGGTATTCATCGTCAGGGTCTGGGTCAGGTCCAGGTCCCTGGCCTGCTCGAGTATGGCTCGTGCTTCCGGGAAGTCTTGCCACAGCCTCTGCCCGAGCAGTTCCCGCTCGGGCTGGCCGAGCATTTCAGCCGCCTTCCTGTTGGCGCAGATGATACTGCCGTTGTTGTCGAGCACGATGATCGGGTCGCGAACGTGGTCGAACAGCATCTGGTACACGACCGGGCTGAACTCGTAAACCTTCAGCGACAGCGCAACGTACGCAATCAGCGGCAGCATGACCACAATGCCCGCCGACGTATAGGGAAATGCGGGAGAGCCGAAGCCGAAGAAATTATTGGCAAAGCTCAGCGAGAATGGCAACACCGCGCACAGCAGCATCAATACGACGGTGCGCCGCTGCGCCGGCGCTATGCTCGACAGCCGGCTCATCAGGGCTATCGCGGCAAGCCCGAACAGGCCATAAGTATACGGTGCGTGGACGCGCCGGAACCACGCGCTGTCCCTCGAGACGCTGTACTGCAGGCCGGTTTCGGTTTCGGTTACTGTCCAGATGATGCCGTGCCATGAATTGGTAAGCGCCAGCAGCGTCGTGCACAGCGGAATGACGAGCAACGCTGCGAGGATGAACTTGTTCGGCGGACCCGCCGTGAATTGCCGGTAGACGACATAGAAAGCGACCGGCAACAGCGCCGCGGCCGCGAAGTTGAAGACCCGGCCGATGTTGAACAAGGTGAGGTCCGTGGCGCCGTACGCGAACGCCGTGCCGGCAACCATGACGCCCATCAGGAACATCAGGAAGCCGATGACGCTCTGCGGCGACGACCGCGATACGTAGACGGCGAGGCCCAGGTAGATCAACGCCGCGATGCCGAAAATCGGCGGCAATAGTGTATCCATGCCGGGCATCAGCGGCGCACTCCGGGCATGGCTGTATCAGCGTTGCATGGCATCAGCGTATGCTAAGCGCAGGCGCTATTCCAAGCTGCGACCTGTGCCGCATTTGAGGCGCTGAATACCGCGCCACATCACAGTTTGAGGCTTTTACCGCTCGTAAAGATTCAGGCCTCAGACACCTTCCGCGGTGTCTGCGATGAGCATGTCGACTACCGCCTCCAGGCACTCCTTCTCGGTCTTGCCGTCCGCTTTTTCGAGATCGAAGCGCTTTAGTTGCCGATGCGCGCTGGTGCCGCGCGTCAGGATATTACGGGTGCGCGCAATTTCCTCCATGCAACCGAGCGCTTTGGCATCGTCGGAGATCAGCGAGAGGATTTCATCCAGCAGGGTCTCGAAACGGACGACGCCGCCCTTGCCAAGGTCGATGAGTCCCTCGTCGAAGCTGTAGCGCATTGCGCGCCAGCGGTTCTCGCGAATGAGCATGGGCGTGTATATCCGCCAGCGCTGATTAGAGATGCGCAGGCGGTACAGCATGCGCAGTATGCATACGAGCAATGCCGCCAGCGAAATCGTATCTTCAAGGCGTGTGCAGACGTCCATTACCCGGGTTTCCAGGGTCGGATAGCGCGCGCTGGGCCGCAGGTCCCACCAGATGCGAGTGGCATCTTCGATGAGGCCTGCGTTCATCAGGATATTCACGTGCCGTTCGTATTCCGCGTAGCTCGAGAACCGCTCCGGCAGGCCCGTGCGCGGCAGCGAGTCGAACACGGTCAGTCGGTAGCTTTTCAGACCCGTGTTTCGTCCCTCCCAGAATGGCGACGAGCACGACAGGGCAAGCAGGTGCGGCAGGAAATACGACATCTGGTTCATCAGGTCGATGCGCAGTTCGTCATCATTGATACCGACGTGGACGTGCATGCCGCAGATCAGCAGTCGCCGCGCCGCGGCCTGCATCTCGACGGTAAGGGCCTTGTACCGGTCTTTTTCCGTCTGCTTTTGTTCGGACCAGCGGCTAAAGGGGTGCGTGGATGCCGCAATCGGCGCCATGCCGTGATTGGCGGCGACGTCGATGACGATGCGGCGCAGCCGGCGGAGCTCGATTTCCGCTTCCTTGATGTTGTTGCAGACCTTGGTGCCGATCTCGATCTGCGAACGCAGGAATTCCGGGGTCACCTGAGCGCCGCAGCGTTCCTCGCACTCAGCCATGAGACTGTCCGGCGGGTCGACAACCAGGCTGCGCGTCTGCCTGTCGACGAGAAGGTACTCCTCCTCGATGCCAATGGTGAAAGGGGGTCCGCTACTGTTCATCGACTTTCCACTCCTTCCGCCCGTGAAGTCAGGCGGATCTCGCTTGACCTCGCAACCCGATCCGCTCGGGGACCAGGTCGAAAACCCGGTGCAATACTCCCGCGACCTCGTCGACGCCAAGGTCGTTGTCGATCAGGTCCTGGCGGATCTCTATGGCGGCATGACGCAGCCCCTCACCTTCCGCGTGGTGATCCACGGTGAAGTCCTGCGGCGCCTTGCCGGAATAAGGCTCGTTGTCGCCAACCTTGTAGCCCGCACCGCGCAGTTCGTCGATGACGATCCTGGCGACGTCCTCGTCCGCATCCCACAACACGCCCATTTCCCAGGATCTCGACACGCCGTTCAGCACCGGGGTGAAGCTGTGTATCGAGACGAACAGCGGCGGCGGGCCGATATTCCGCAGGCGCCCGACCTGGTCGCTGACGGCCTTGTGGTACGGCCAGTAGATCGCTTCGGCGCGCCGCGTCTTTTCCGCATCGCCAAGGTTGTTGTTGCCGGGGATGAAAATGCCGTCCCCGAACACCAGGAACGCACTGGGATCGAGCAGCTGGCGGTTGCAGTCGACAACCAGCCGTGAATACTGAGCGAGGACCGCCGTCACGCCGAGGCTTTCGGACAAACGCTCGGTCAGCGCGCCGGCGCCGATATCGATCGCGAGGTGACAGCGGCGCGCAAACGGATCGAGGCCCATGTCGCCCAGCGCCTCCGGAAAACGGCTGCTGGCGTGATCGCAGACCAGCAATATTGGCGTTTCCGCGAGCGGGTTGATGACTCGATAGGGCGTGGGTTCGTCGGGGTTTAGCAGATTCGTATTGGTTTCAGGACCCTCGGGCATGCCACCAGTTTACCGCAACGCTAGTGCGATGGCTGCAGTCCGGGGTCGCGAGAAATCGCAGGAGCGCTTCTCGACGCGCGATTGCCCGAAACCGGTCGCGGGCCGAGGCCCGCTCCTGCAGGCGAGCTAGGCGCGCAGCGCCCGAACGCTGTTCCAGGGCTGGAAACTCTGTACCGACGCGGGCCTCGCGATGTAGTAGCCCTGGGCGAACTCGACGCCGAGTGATCCCAGCTTTTCCAGGACCTGGCGCGTCTCGACGCGCTCGGCGATCGTTTCGATGCCCATCGCATGTCCGACTTCGCTGATTGCGCGCACCATGCTCTCGTCGACCGTGTCCTCCACGACGTTGCGAATGAACTGACCGTCGATCTTGAGATAGTCGACGGGCAAATTCTTCAGATAGGTGAACGATGACAGGCCGCTGCCGAAATCATCGAGCGAGAACTTGCAGCCGAGTTTCTTCAGCGCCTGCATGAAATGCACGACACGGGCCAGGTTCGAGATGGCCGCGGTCTCGGTAATCTCGAAGCAAATCGCGCCTTTGGGTAACTTCTGCGCCTCGAGTTCATTGATCACGTAGTCCAGGAACCGGTCCTCGCTGAGGGAAGTTCCCGACAGGTTTATCGCTATGGTGTACTGGGCTTCGCCGTCGCTGCTGCGGTCCGCCAGTTCGGAGAGTGCCTTGTGGATCACCCAGCGATCGAGCGTCGACATCAGGTTGTAGCGCTCCGCGGCCGGGATGAACTGGTTTGGCCCGACCAGCTCGCCGTTTTCGTCGCGCATCCTGAGCAGCAGTTCGTAGTGCCCCCGGCTTTCTCCGTCGACCTTGTTGATGCCGATGATAGGCTGGAAGTAGAGCTCGAAGCGATCGTCTTCGACGGCGCTGGTTATCCTCGAGACCCACTTCATTTCCTCGTGCCGCAACGAGGCATCGCTGTCCTTGTAGAGATGCACCTGGTTGCGGCCCATGTCCTTGGCGGAGTAGCACGCCACGTCCGCGGAGCTCATGACGCTCGCCACGTCTTCGCTGTCGCCGCTGATCATGACCACGCCGATCGAACAGCGCACGGTGGTGAAGGACTCCTGCCACTCGAAACGATAACCCTCGATCGAACCGCGGATCGCTTCTGCGACCTCCATCGCACGCTGCTCGTCACAGCGCTCCAGCAGGATCGCGAATTCGTCACCGCCCAGCCGTGCCAGCATGTCTGTCGACCGTATGTTGGACTGAATCAACTCCGAGAGCTGGCGCAGCAGTTCGTCGCCCGCGGTATGCCCGAACGTGTCGTTGACCACCTTGAACTGGTCGAGGTCGATATACAGCAACGCGTGCGATGCGTCCGTGCTGTTGCGCAGGCTCTCCAGTCCGCCGATCAGGCGATTCTCGAACTCGCGGCGATTGATGAGTCCGGTCACGGCATCGTGAGACGCCTGGTAGCTGAGCTGCCGGAACAGACGGGATTCCTTGCTGGTATCGTGGAACACCATCACCGAGCCGATGATGTTGCCGATACGGTCGCGAATGGGTGCCGCTGAATCCTGGATCGGCACTTCGTCGCCACCCCTCGTGATGAGCGCCGAGTTCTCGGCAAGCGTGATGACGCGGCCTTCCTTGAGGCACCGCACGACCGGGTTGTCGACGGTTGCACGCGTATGCTCGTTGACGATCGTCATGATGTCGGTAACCGGCTTGCCGCGGGCACCGCGCATGTCCCAGCCGGTCAGGTCTTGCGCCACCGGATTGATGTAGTCGACGCAACCTTCCGCGTCCGTCGTGATGACGCCGTCGCCGATCGACTGCAGCGTCACCTGGGCGCGTTCCTTTTCCTCGAAAATGCGGGTCTCCGCGTGCTTGCGGTCGGTGATGTCGGTGATCGTGCCTTCGTGCGCGACGATACGGCCGTCGTCGTCGTACACGGCGCGGGCGTTCTCCAGGACGACGATCTCCGCGCCGTCCTTGCGCCGCAGCCGGTACTCGAAGTTCCTGACGTATCCCTGGGCCTCGAGTCGCGCGAATACGCGCTCGCGATCGATCGGGTTGACGTACAGCATCGTGGTGCGGCCGGCCGCCTTCAGGTCCTCCACGCTGTCGTAACCGAGCATTTCGACCAGAGCGGGATTCGCGGTGATGAGGTCGCCGTCGCGCGAGGCGATGTACACCCCGTCGACGACGTTTTCGAACAGGCCCCGGTAGCGGGCCTCGGAACTGCGGAGACGATCTTCGTCCAGCTGCCGCTTGATCGCGATCCCGGCGAGTCGCGCCATGCGGCTGAATTTGTCGAGCTCGTCGGTCGTAGGACCGCGCGGCTCGGCGAGGTAAACATCCAGCGTGCCGATGACGCGACCGGCGGCACCATGCAACAGGAACGACCAGGCGGCGCCGATGCCGTGCTCCTCGGCTTCCTTCAGCAGCGGAGCCCAGCCCGGGTCCCTCGCGATGTCGTCGCTGATACTGTCGCTGGCATGGTACACAGCCGAACTGCAGGTAATGCCGTGTTCCGCAACCGGCACGAAATCCAGCGTGAGTTTGAGCGGATCGGGCATGCTCGGCGCCTGCTCGAGCACCAGGCTCGCGTCATCCCCGCTGCGGCGCATGATCGCCGCATAGAGCCCGTCGTCGAAACGCTCCACGAAGCGGCAGATAGCCCGCAGGGTTCGATCGCAGGGCGTGCTCGATGCAATCATCTCCAGGATCTTGTTCTGCGCGAACGCGATGCCTTCGGCCCGTTTGCGTTCAGTGATGTCCGTGATGCTGACCCGGATCAGGCGGCGCTTGCCCGCCGGCAGGCGGCTGAAACGCACTTCGCAGGGTATTTGCCTGCCCTTGGAATCCTTGTGCATCCACTCGAACGTGGGATGCTCGCCTTTGAGCGCCTTGTCGATGTAGCCGCGCCGAACCCCGAATGACGGCGTGCCGTCGGGCTGCATCTTCGGGCTGATGGCTTCCGGCCCGACCGTGAGCAACCTCGCTCGCGACAGGTTGAACAGCAAGCAGGCGTTCTCGTTCGCGTCGACGAACCGGTTCTCGTCAACGTCGAAGACGACGATCGCCTCAGGTGCGTTCTCGACGAGCGCCCGGTAGCGCTCTTCGTTTTCCCGCAGCGCGACTTCCGCTTCCTTGCGCTCCGTAACGTCGCGCAGGCTGATGACGAAGATTCGGCCGCCCACGGTATCGAGCGAGCTTACGTTTATCTCGGCGACGAATGACTCGCCATTTGCCCGGCGGGCTTCCACATCCCCGCCCTTGAACTCGAAGCGCGTGTCGTCCGGACTGGACATGTAGGGTGACAGGAATTCTTCGAGGCTCCTGTCCCTGGCGCCGGGCAGCAGGTGCTCGATCTGCGAGCCGATGATCTGGTCCTTGGTCAAACCAAAGTAGCGGGCACAGACCTTGTTGCAGATGCGGATCGCACCGCTATCGCTAACCGACAGCAAAGCCTCGGAGACGCTGTCGAAAATAGCCTCGATCGGCGTGGTGGCGGTCAGCGACTGGGTGATCGTCGCCTCCATGCGGTCGTAGTGCTGATCGACCAGGCGCAGCAAATCGATGAAGTCCGATTTCTCGACACCGGACGATTCCGTTGCTTGCCTGATCCTGTCCCTGAGATCCCGATCCATGCGCCAAGGCACTCTTGTTCTGTAGCGATGCGCAGCCGGCGCGTGGTCTTTCCCTGCGGTTTACCGGCAGCCTGGCGATAACGTTAGGGTTTTATCGGGTGTCGGTCTGTGAATTGGCGCAATTTCTGGAAAAAAATTTGGGAAATATTTCCCGTTTTTGGGTTTCGTTCACCATAATGTGACGGCGGTTCACCGCTTCCCTGAGTTTCTATTCCTGAAGACCGACGACTGACGCCCCGCCGGGGCGTCTTGTTGTAAGGCGCCCGGTTCGGGGTGTTTGTTTCCGGGCTGCTCGCTGCGCTCGCTTTAGGCCTCGTCAACAAACACCCCGAACCGGGCGCCATCTTCGCGCGCGATGGTGAGCCGCTCCGGGGCGTTTTTCGACCGAAGTAAAGCGCAGCGAAGCGAGCCATGAGGGAGAGAAATGACCCGGAGCGGCCGCACCAATACGCGACCAGGCCGGGCGGCGGATTTCTCAGACCGACACCTGTGGGAGGTCAGTTCTCGGAGGCAGGCATCTCGCGGATGAGTTCGCCGTTCTCGTCGGTCGTCACCACCCCGTTTTGCTGTAGTTCGCGCGGCGCGGCACCGACCTGGATCGGCACGGCCGTGACGGTCTGCAGCGAGCCGGTGTCGGTCTGCATGTGAGCCGTGACGTTGAGGAACAGGCGTCCTTCGCGTGCCGGGACCACCGTCACCTGCTGCCGGGCGGTGCGCTCGTCATCGACGAATGCGAGCGACACCATGCGCTGTTGCGACTCGTAAAAAGTCATGGCCGTGGAATCGTTGGTACCGTAGCTCAGCGTGACCGGCGTATCACCGACGTTGGACCTGACTTTCAGATCGACGGTCACCGGCTGACCAACCACCGGCGTGCCGATGATTCGGTAGTCGATCCTGACCGGTCCCTGGGGCTTGCCGGTGATGCTGTATTTCTCATCCGGCGTCAGGACGGCAACAGGTGTCTCGGTCGTCGCACCCTGCTCCGCGCTCGGTGCCGGCTGGTCACCGCCGCCGCAGGCTGCGAGAAGCGCGCCTGCAAAGACCGTGGCAAGGAAAATCATCACTCGATTCATACTGATCACCTTCGGCGTCTAGGGCACCGGCGTAAACGAGACATCGAAACACATGCGATCCGGAAACCCCAAGGGCGAATCCGGGTCGGCGTAGCGGAATTCCCTGAGGTCGGCGACATA
>WOR8_10006676_pt1 | contig 14713 bp, 15 predicted proteins | sample DeeMarSeWOR38_10_FD_19890 | JGI IMG/M metagenome (IMG submission 19890) | reverse complement strand
TTGGCTTTATCGTGGTTGGCTGGTCGGTCATGCCAGGCTATGTCCATCTGTACCGCCGCCACTTTCATCTTAGCCACCTCCTTATTGGCAAAACACCTGCTGCGACCACTTCTGGATCTCAGATTTTAGATTTGTCCTTCGGACTCCCCACCCTGCGGGCGGGTCCCCAGTTTCGGATTTCGGATTCTTGACTATAATTGGTGATATAGAACTTAATAGTTCAGATTTTACCATCCGCTCCCTGGTTCTCACGAGCATCTCAGTATATTTTCAATCCGAATTCCGCATTCCACGTTCCGCAATCTTCGACCCGCTAATCCCTATATCATAACAGAAGAAAGCCTTGCTATTCAAAAAGGCCTGTTGTGGTCATTTCTATCTTCCTTGACACGGTTAGACAAGGTTGGTATGTGTTTTTTGTGCATTCCCCAAGCAGTGACCACCCTGCAGATTGTCAGCAGGGCTGAGGTGGGCAACAAGTGGCGGACAAACTGGGTGGAGCCGGGCTCGCTGGCCCGGGATTGATGAAAAGCAGACCAGCAGAATCATAAGGAAAGCTTATGTTCAGGACGGACGATAATTACAACCTTTACTATGATGGGACAATATCAGGAGATCAAGAGACTGCCTTTCAAACGCTGATCGCAGAACACCAGTTATCACCGGAATTTACAGAATTACTAAAAAGACATTATAATTTCAGGATCAAGAATTCATACGATGACCACAAGAAACTCCTTTGGATTTTCTATAGGGTTTTTGGATCTTTCGCGATCACCATTTTTTCCGCCGAGGAGGAACATCCACACGGATGTGAGTATCAGTCGAAAGTTGATTATTTTGTCGATGAAAATGGGAATTACGAGTATGAAATGAAAAACAGCCTTTTTAGATATGATAACTACGAAATGTCTGACGAATGCAACGAAAGGATTGAAAAGGGATCCGCTGGCTTTGAGAAAGACTGTAGAGTAAGGGGAAACATGGGGGAAATGCAATTAGAACCTTTCCTAAAGAGCTTAACAGCCGGGCTAGAAGAATAGTGCTCAAATTGATCTACAGCCCACACCCATAACATTAGGGTTCACTGTACATAAACTGGTTGTTCTGGCCTTCATACTTTCCACTATGTAAGTTCTCTGCTAAGGTGCGATCCAGATTTACTCGGCATCCTTGTCTCAGTCCAGCCACCATATTGATAACGTGCGCATAACGAGATCATACAGTATGGATGCGGAAACGACCTATCACCTGAGGAAGGGGGCATCCACGTGTCGGTTGGGACGGAAAGACGGCGGCATTCAAGGATAGCGGTGAACTGGGCTGTAATCGTGGTAACCCCTCAACTTTACATAGGTGGAGAGGCGGTACATATCAGAATAGGGGGTGCGAATATTCGTTGTACGACAGATCCGGAACGAACTGGCCCCTTCGGATGGCTTTTAAAATTCCCATACGAGAAGAATTTTTGCTGGTGACCGGCGTTGTGGCCTGGACAAAGTGATTCGAGCAGATGGATGATTTTTATTGCTGGGAAACGGGCATGAGGTTCAAGAGTTTTGTTGGCGATAGCCAAAAATATCTTTTTGAAGTGATTTCAAATATTTGTAGCCAAAGTGCACAAAAGATTTTTGTCGACTACAACTTTGGCTGCGATTTGATTGATAGATCAATTTATTGATAAGATTTGGTTTGTTAGGACCGAGGAAGTTACCTAGGATTTGAAACATGGCTACTCCTCTGGGCAGACGCCAGTACTCTAGGACCAGGGTCAAATGGCCCGTGACTTTACTGACCTCTCAGGACAAGACAGAGGGGGAGACAGAAAATGTCAGTCCCACAGGGGCGTTTATCTCCTCTACAATTGTGGTACTATCGGAGGGTAGCCTTCGTCTGGTCATCAAAGTCCCCGGTCACCAGCCAATAAACGTTGCCGGTAAAGTGGTATGGTCGAGAGCTCTCAACCCCAATAAAGGTGCTCCATCTTTCGGGGTGGGCGTCCAATTCACCAAGATTTCCGAAAATGATAGCCACTTCCTGCGAGAGGTAATTTTAAAGCGCTATGGCAAAATGACTAACCGCTTGATTGCAAAAACAGAGTAACCGCCACCTAATCGAGAGGACAAGTTTATAGATTCCGGTCAAACGCAGAACTGTCCACGTATTTCAAAAAGCCCGGACCGGTTGCGAACTGATAGCGGTCTGGTGGAAATTGAGCCGAGTAATCGTTGAATTTCATCTGACCGGCCACTATTGTCATTTCCCCCGCCATTACCTCCTTGCCTGTGACCTCTCCAGTTTTTCAAACTTCTAGCCCGGATAGTTAACGAGTTGCCTGTTGCGACCGTGTATCTTACCGTCCTTCCGGGTGTCCTCGGGTGTTCCTTCGACGTGGGAACGTGTTCTGAGCGTAGCGAAGGAGGACAAGCTCACCCTGCGAGGTACTGTTCAAGGACGGAATCCAACTCCCTGCGGTTGCCCGGTATCACAGCCATTTCCACGGTCTCGCGACGGCAATTCATGAAACATCCGGGCTCAGAAAAGATTCGGAAAAACAAGAATATTGCGAGGACTTGGACTGGTGCTTTATACTATGTTGGATGCTGCTTCAACATCGATGGATCCGGATTCTTTACGATTTCAGATTGAGGCCGCATGCATTCCTTACGGCGAGGTACTCAGCTCTTCAATCTAAAATCCCTCTACTCAGAGAGAGAAGGACATGGGAAGCGCGGACGAAGTGGTGATCATTGTGGACGAGGAAAATAACGAGGTTGGAACTGTGCCCCGGCGGGAGATGAGGGCTGGTCGGCTCCTTCACCGGGCAACCTACATCCTGGTTTTCAACTCCCGCGGGGAGCTTTATGTCCAGAAGCGTACACAAACGAAGGACGTTTTCCCTGGTTACTATGACGTGGCCGCAGGTGGAGTTGTGCTGGCAGGAGAGAGCTACGAAGAGGGAGCCGTGCGCGAGCTTGCAGAAGAACTTGGAATTCGGGGGACACCACTGGTGACGCTCTTCGATTTTTACTATGAAAATGAGTACATTCGGTTATGGGGTAGGGCTTTTTCCTGCGCGTATGACGGCAACTTGGTGCTGCAAGAGGAGGAGATTGAGAGCGGCACTTTCATGAAAGTGGAGGAGGTACTACGGCTGGCCGAAACAGAGCCATTCACTCCTGACTGTCTCCATGTGTTGCAGCGCCATCTCGGCACCGGGATGTAGTGTCTCGAGTCTGCACTCTGGATGCTCAGTAATTTCAATTTTGGACACATCTACGTGAATATTTCAAGTAAAAGGGAGCAAAATCGATTCAATCGTAAAAGAATAGGGGACATGTGAATACTTTTTTGGTAATCTCATAAATCTTTACCCTAGCGTTGCATGACTGCCTCAAGAAAAAATGCGCAAGAGTGCGCCAGATGTGGCTGCGCACAGGCTCGGACAGGTCGAGGCGTACTTCACTGTACGTGAAGTCCTCTCTGAGGCGAGCATAGCCGCAGATGGCGCGCTATCGCGCGAGCGCAGCGCTTTTTGCCGGTGTAGGCATGCAAGTTAGGGTTTACAAAGGCTCATTACTATGACCGCATCTAATACTTCCAATTCTCAGTCACTTCTTCTGATGATAGCCGGAGTCAAAGGAGCTGTTGGGTCCACCTGCCAAGCTTAACTACGAAACACCTGTTGCCCGGTTTGGATTCTTCCCAGCCAGTTCAGGTGGTGGGCTGGGATGCAACTGATACGACGCTGCTTGCAGCCATAGGGGCTCAGGGGGTGCTCTCGGAAGACCTATGGAAGCCTTACGCGGACGAACTCGAACAGGTACAGGTGAGAACACCACCTTCAGACAGCCTGGACCTAAAGGGCCAAGTTGAACAACTGAGCCACGACATCCAGGAGTTTAGAGCTCTTTATCCCAATACTAAGGCTGTGCTCATTAACCTGCTGCCCGCGGCTGTTACAGAGAATCTGCACCGTTTTAAGAGCCTTTCCCAGCTGTATTATGAATTCGACACCATAAACTTCCCTGATCTATCTTACGCCATCGCAGCGGTTCTCGCTGGTGTTCCGGTGGTTAATTTCACCCCAAATGAGGTGGAAATCCCTGTGGTAATAGATGAGGCTGTTAAGCGAGGTGTGCCAATATCAGGGCGCGACGGCAAGACCGGTCAGACCTATTTAAAAATCGTATTGGCTTCAGCCTTGAAGGCCAGAAATCTTTTTGTGGACGGCTGGTACAGCCTGAACATCCTCGGCAATCAAGATGGGAAAAATTTAATGGATCCCAAGAGGGCTGCAGGGAAGTTGTCGAACAAGACTGAAATTCTCGATGAAATTCTTGGTTATCCCGTCGGTGAGCGATATGGTGTTTCTTCCCACCAGGTTCAAATCGACTACTATCCCCCCCGCGGTGACGCCAAAGAAGCGTGGGATGTGATTGACTTTCTCGGCTTGTTCGGACTGCCCATGAGCATCCGGTTGAATTTGCAGGGCAGGGATTCTGTTCTTGCGACTCCCCTAGTCTTAGACCTGGCCCGCTGGATGGTTGTCCTTCAGAGAGCAGGTCGCACCGGCCCGATCCCGGAACTGGCATTCTACTACAAGCAACCAGTGGGTAATAATCCTGCCGTGACCTTTCAAGACCAACTTTCCAGGCTTCACGAGTTAGCACTGGACTGCGAGAAGATTATAGCGGACAGCGGGCAAGAGACAGCTAGCAGCCCCGAGCCTACGCTCGGGACAAGCGGGCAGTAAACAACAGGCAGCAGGGACTGGCATGGGGCATGGAGCAGAGGGAAAATTGCAGATTTTGGATTTGTCCTTCGGACTCCCACCCTTCGGGCGGGTTCCCGGTTTCGGATTGTAGATTGTAGACAGGCCAAACCGGCCAAACTGGTTCAACTGGACAACCTGCTAAACAGACGACGGCCAGAGGGTAGATTGAAGCTCCCTGCAGCCAGCTGCAGGGAATCTTCGAAATGTAAGGAATGAATGCATTTTATTGTAGTTCGCTCGCTAACCCCGCAGCAAGCTACGGGGAACGCGCTCGCTGGAGCATTTTCAAAACAGCGGGGAGACACGGAGAGGCGGCGAAAGATTACATCTCTGACGCTCTAAACGATTTGAGGATTTGACTAATTGCCCAATTAACGAATTCTCTAATCGACAAATCAACTTACTCCTGGCTACTGAATTCTATAGATGTGTTTGCGCCTCGGGCAGTCGATTCTGTGTGTCCGGCGCACGTCGTTACAGGAATTGCTGATGATACTCGGCTACAGCACCAATGCCTTTACGAGGTTCTCTGTTTTTGAGGCAGTGGAAAAAATCGGTCGCTTGGGCTTCCGGGGAGTAGAGATCATGTGCGACAGGCCCCATCTCTATCCTCCAGACTACGGCAGGGAAAATCTAACCCGACTGAAAACCTTAATTGATGATCAGGGACTCAAAGTTACCAACCTGAACAGCTTTACCTTGTTCGCAGTCGGAGACACCTACCTCCCATCCTGGATTGAACCCCAGGAGGAAAGGAGGGAAATGAGAATCCAGCACACCTTACAATGTTTGAAAGTGGCCGACTTTTTTGGCTGTAAGAATATATCCGTGCCACCCGGCGGGCCAGTGGGTGAGATCTCTCGAGAAAAGGCCATGGCGCTGTTTCATCGAGGACTAGAGAGGGTCGCTCCTTCAGCGCAGGAACTGGACATAAAAATACTGGTTGAGCCAGAGCCAGAGCTCTTGATGGAAAACACCAGGGAATTCAAAGAGTTCATTGTAGATATCAAATCGCCTGCCATTGGGCTGAATTTTGATATTGGACACTTTTTTTGTGCAGGAGAAGACCCTAGTGCCGCCTTTGAAGAACTTTTCGAATGGATAGGTCACGTTCATCTCGAAGACATAGCCGCGAGCCGGGCACACAATCATCTTATTCTCGGTCATGGGGCAATTCACTTCCAGAAAGTTTTCAAGACCATGATCAACCTTGGGTATGAGGGTGACGTCAGCCTTGAACTTTACCCATATGTGGATACACCTGAGGAAGCAGGCAGGGAAAGTTTGGAATACCTCCAAACCTTGCTGCAAGAAGCCGAACTGGATCTAGGCTTCTAACATTCCAGAGACAAGTCCGGCCCGGATATTTCATATTTTTTTAATTAAGAGACATAAGCTGAATGTGAACACGTGCCTTGATAAGGAGGTCATTGTGGAAGGAGATCTGTCGAAATTTTACGATGCGCTCACTGAACATGTGCGACTGGATAGTTTTCCAGTGGCGGTCCGGATGTTGAAGCCGGACGAGAGGTTTCCGGAGCGGGTAAAGCGTCCGGCCCAGGATCTCACAATCAAGGTCGCCACCTGTCAGGCCATCGCCATGGCTCGTCGCTATGGGTGGGTTGTTGCTCTTGGCGATGAGGATATCTCCTGTCCTTTGACCGCAGTCGTTTTCGGCTTCCGGCGAGCAAGCGAGTTCTATTTGCAAGGGAAAGCCTGCGCTGGTATGTACACTGAGACCGTAGAGGCGGGGATGCGCGCAGAGGAGCAGGTTGAGAAATTTTCATACGGGGAATATCAGCACATTTTGGTAGCACCACTTCACCGGACCGCTTTTGACCCTCACGTTATCGTGGTTTATGCGAACTCAGCGCAGATTCTGAGGCTGCTGACGGCGGCACTGTGGAAAACAGGCCACCGCTTGACCTCCAGTTTCGGCGGTCGGATCGACTGTGCAGAAGAGATTATCGTTCCTTTACGTTCGGGAAAGTGTGAAGTTATTCTTCCTTGTTATGGTGATCGAATCTTTGCCCAAACCCAGGATCACGAGATGGCTTTTTCCATTCCCTTAACCCGAGTAGAAGAGATCATTGAGGGTTTGGAAGGGACGCACAAAGGAGGAGTACGCTATCCGATTCCTTCGTTCTTGCGATATACGGGCGAGTTTCCAGAACACTATACCAAGGTTGTGGAGTGAGAATCAGGGTGCAACAGGCAGGAAAAAAACTAGAGTGATGGAGTAGTGACGTCTATGCAATCCCAAACTCCAGGCACCAGATCACAGAGTTTTAGCTGTCATGTGTCAGGAAAAAGAGACATAAGAGCTGCAACCTGAGCACCGAACACTGAAACCTTAGTCATTGTGATTTGGAATTGCTATTCCTCCAATACCCCATGCACAGTGGGGGGAGATTGGACACTGCCCACCAGTCAGGGCTAATTTAAATATCCCAGAATGGTTGCAGCGCAGACCTCGGCGCCATTGCAAGGAATGGTGGGAGCCACTCGAGGTAGCTTCTCGAGTGCTTGGATGGCTGTTTGCCAACGTCCAGCATAAAAATCTGGTGAGGATAGATAAACAGTCGTGAGTTGCTTGGCCATCTCCTGCACCAGGATGTCGTATTCGGGGAAAAAGCCTCTGTCCGTGTATATAACCGGTGTACCATGGGAAAGGCAGTCAGAGACAATGCCGTAACCCGGCTTGGTGATGACACCATCAACTGCGGCAACCACGTCCTGGTAGCTGAGAGGGTACTCATCCAGGCAAATACCGTTGCGAAAATGAAAGCTCAAAGGGTGTTTGTAAAGAAACACTGCGTCGGTGATTGCCTCTAACCGCTTTTGCGCAGTCTCTCCCAGTTCGAGCCAACCGAAAGAGATAAGATAGACCTTCTGATCTAGCCGTAATCCAAGAATTTTCAGGGTCTCCTCTGGTTTTCGTTTAGCCCGACGCGCCACCAGAGGGACATCTTGAATGTGAGGACAGGCCGAGCAATCCCCGTGCATGGGTAATTGGAGGAGAAGATGGCATTTATGGTATGATTCCCGGATCCAGTCCACCAAAGGAGCCCAACGGGGGTCTGCGGAAGCGTATGCCTGATATATCCAGTCCCAGGTGAAGTTTCCCATCCCTACGGCTGGAATGGAAGCCTGAGATGCAGCCGCAAAAGGCAAAAAGGGAATATCGCAGACTACAGCCTGAATCTCTCGGGCTTTGAGAAAATGAATTTCATCTGCCACCAGAGCATCCCGATGGTCATGTAGGGATTGCAAACGGTCTAAGGTGGCGCTCAGATCAAATTGGATGCTATCTCGTTGAACCAAACCAATATCAAGCTGTTTTCTCCTGATGGATACAGAGTCTCCCAGGCTCTGGTCCGCAAGGAACTCGGGAAGGGTGGATACGATCACGATCTCTAAAGCCGGTGCTAGCACCAGTAAATGGCGTATCACCTCAATGGAACGCACCGCGTGTCCAAACCCATGCGGTGTGATGTAATAGGCAAGCCGCCTCTTTTTCATTGAAATACTCATATTGATCTGATTACCCTTAGGTTTTTTTCTTGCAGTTAATTTGGTGAAAATCCAAACTCCGTTTCAGGCGGATTTAATAAGCTTGCACTCTGGCTTCCCCAGGAACTATCACATAATGGCGAAAACTCAAAGAGCGACCAATGTCTAACCCAGAAACCTTAGATATCGAAAATTTTCTATTTCGCGGCCTCCACCCCTATGTATTCTTGGGAACGGCCAGTGATCGTTATGCGGGGTGGCTTGGTCAGATCTATTCAGAAAAACTCTACGGTGATAGAATTGCCCGCCGAAAAAAAACCGTGGGTGGAAAATCATTCGTGGAAAAAGTTCTCCCGGTTGAGAGTGTTAAGGAGTACTTCCAGCATTTCCGGGTGCTCGAGCTGGATTTTACCTTTTATCGGCTTTTGTTGGAAGAGGATGAAAAGCCAACTCCAAACTATCACGTACTGCAAAGATACCGCCAGTATCTGAAGGAAGGTGATAGCCTCATACTCAAAGTCCCCCAAGCGATCTGTGCGCAGAAGTTATGGCGTGGGGGCCGGTATGTTGTTAATGAGAGCTACCTGAACGGTGAAATCTTTACCCGTCAATTCTATGATCCGGCGGTGGCCATTCTTGGCCCCTACCTGAGCGGCCTCATTTTTGAACAGGAGTATCAACGCAAGAAAGAACGAACTTCCCCACAGGAGTTGGCCGCAGACCTCGATTTATTTTTCGAGGAGATTCCCAAAGAGAGCCGTTACCACCTGGAATTGCGCACCGAGCCTTACCTCACGAATCCGGTTTTCCAGGTGATGGAGAAACATGGTGTTGGCCAGGTGCTCTCGCACTGGACCTGGCTCCCTTCGCTTAGAAAGCAGTTTGCTCAATCAGGACGCAGATTCTTCAACTCGGGCGGCCAGGCCATCATTCGTTTAATGACCCCTCGCGGGGCACGCTATGAAGAGGCTTACGCCCAGGCCCATCCTTTTGATGCCTTGGTGGACACCATGGTGAACCCGATCATGGTGGAGGAGGCAGCTGAGTTGATGTGGGAAGCAGTTGATAACAATATGCGCATCAACATAATCGTGAACAATCGCGCCGGGGGTAACGCGCCCCTGGTGGGACAGCAAGTTGCTCTACGATTCATAGAGATGGGTGATATGGGGTAAAGGTGAGACTCCATGAGATGTGTAAGCAGCCACGCCCTTTCGGGCGTGGCTTTATAGTTAGTCCTTCATATTGAAGAGACAGGAAGCCATAGTCTGGCTGCCTCCTTCGTGACGATACGAGCAATCATTGACTTCCCAACCGTCTCTTCGCCTCTCATTCAGATACTTAGTAAACTCCTGATCAAAATTCATCTGATCGGAGCTAAACGTTTCAAATAGATACTTTTTGTGCTTCATGGGTCACCTCATGGTTTTTCGCATTGATGCGGGGTCAACTGCGTGGTGCCCCTTTGTAACCCCAAGCATAACCGGGTGACAATGAGAGTCAAGGTGTGCAACCGGTTTGGACGCAGACGGCCAAGATCCAATGGTGAGGGGCTGTAGGGGTTGATGCATGTTTCAGATACAGGTTCTCTGTGGTTTGAAACAAGATCCCCCGGGAGTATCTCGGCAGTTTAATAAAAGGTCTCTGTATACACCAGGGATCCAGGAAACTGCTCGTCCACCAGCAGGGTGACGTCTCGGATCATTTCCTGTCGGCCGCACAAATAGAAGTCGTAGGTGCCGGGCGGAAAATATGCTTTGAGGTATCGGGTAACTCTGCCGCCAAAACCGTTTTCTATTGCCCCTGCTTGGTCCGGAGATGCTGACAGGCACGGAACATACAGGCGAGCAGTGCGACGAAAGAAGTCCTGGTAATGGAGATCGGCGGCTGTTCGCACCCCATGCAGCAAAGTGAACTCGGTAACTCCGGAACGGCTTATGGAGAGAAAAGGGGCGATGCCGGTGCCAGTGGCAACGAATACCGCAGGTCGCTCGGAGGGACGATAAGTAAAATACCCATAGGGGCCTGTGAAACTGAACTTCCTACCGATTTCAGCTGCCGTAAGTACGGGTGAGAACTGCCCCTTTTCCACATTGAATACGCAGAGTGCAAGAGTCGAATCGGATGGAGTTGTGAGCAAGGAATAATCTCGCTGCATGGTCTCATGGCAAAAACGGATGCGTTGGCCTGGAGCAAACTGGAATGAAGAAGGTCGGGTGAGCTCTAATTCAAAAATCTTCTCCGTTAGCCAGCGGCGAGCCAGCAGTTTAGTGGAGTAACTCTTTGCTGCAGTCTTCTCTGTGTTGAACTGTTTCATTGTCTCACACCAACTGGGTCATATCGGCATGGCTCTTTACTTTCTCCACAGCCTATCCGACTGGCCCTGGATCTTGTTGCAGTAACGGGCAAGCACAAAGAGATAATCGGAAAGGCGATTCAGGTACATTATTACACCTTGAAGTTGCAGAGAGGCCTCATCCTCATCGGTCCCAGCCAGCAGGCGAACCACATGTCTTTCTGCTCTACGGCAAACGGCTCTGGCCACATGGGCCCAGGCAGCAGAGACATGTCCACCAGGGAGGAGGAAGTCTTTTAGAGCTGGCAATTCCTGCTCCAATTGATCAATGGCCGTTTCCAAACCCTTTGAGTGATCTTGAGTGATGGATTGCAGTTCGCTGGAGGCTGGCGACCCCGGAGTGACTGCAAGCCAAGCGCCAACGTGCAAGAGATCTGACTGAATTCGCTGTATTTCCCCTGAAAGGGTTGCCTGCCCTGAGGGTAAAAAGGCCACGAGAGCACCGAGGAGACTGTTCAGTTCATCCACGTCCCCGTAAGCCTCAACTCGGAGATCAGATTTATTGACTCGCTCCCCGCTGAACAGGCTGGTTTTGCCACAGTCTCCACCACCCGTGTATATTTTCATCTTCCCCTCCGCCTTATCAAGGAGCTAGAGCCATAGTAAAGAACACGTTGTTGAAGTCAAGCGGTCAGTAGAACCATGAGCAACGTTAGGGTTTAGAGAAGAGGCTTGGATTTGCTTGCCATATGTTGATCAATCGTATACCATTTTTCCCTTGACTGGAAACAGCTGCAGAAAGAATTCCAATGAAACGCATCATCCCAGTGGCCATCCTCACCCTGGTTGCCACCCTGTGCTTCGGGCAGTTAGTCGATGCCAAGGAGATTGCTAAGACCTCTCAGTCTGCTGCCACTGGGGCCGCAACAGAACAAGCAGTAGCCTCTACACCAGGTCTGGCTGATCTTGTCCTCAAGGCAGCAGAACTGTCTAAGCGCTTGACCGATCTGGAAGAGAGCTTGGAAGAAGTTTTCGATCCATCTTCGGCTGAGAGTAGCTTCCGCACTACAGAGGAAAAGTTGAGCGATCTCTCCAGTCGAGTAAAGGAGCTGAAAACTTCTGAGACCACGGGCTACTATCAGCTTATCCAGCTCAAAACGGCATTGCAACAGGAAAGAGATTTCCTGGATAAAAACTTAAAGCCTATTACCGCAAGCCTTAAGCAAGTTGCTGCTTTAGGAGGGGAGTGGTCGAATGAGAAGAAACAATGGTCCCAATGGCAAGCTTCTCCGGATGAAGATATGCAAATTCGTGCAGTGCAGTCCACTTTTGCCAGAGCCCAAGAAACGATTTCCAAGGCGCGTACCACAATCTCCCAACATTTGGAGCCGTTGCTCGCAGCAGAGATAAGGGGAGGTGACCTTCAGGCCAGAACGTATTCACTTGTTTCGGAGGTGAATGATCTGATTTCGGACAGACGCGGTGTGGTCTCGACAGAATCATCCCCAACGATGTTCTCTTCTGGGTACTTTGCACAATTTTCACCGGGGTTATGGCACGAACTGGGACAAGGAATCCGCGCTGTGATCTTGCCAGACAGGCTATTCTTTACGCGGCAGGGATGGCTCATTTTTCTTCAGGTCTTGCTCGCCCTAACTTTGGCCACTGTGTTGCTGCGTTCTCGCCAGTCTCTTGAGGAGTCGGAGCAGTTGCAGTCCTTGGGCAAGCGACCCTTTGCCCTCGGCGTGACCGTCGCTGTCGGAACCCTCACGTTACTCTATACGTCGTATCCACCAGCATGGGGTTTGTTGGTGCGGGTTTTCGGCTGGATCGCCCTTGCTCGCCTGGTTGGAGTCTTCGTGAGGAGATCCACGTACAGGTGGCTCATTTACGGAGTGGCTTTCATCATGATCACTACCCAGTTATTCCGCGTTTTGAGCCTGCCTTTGCCGCTATTCCGGCTGTACATCTTCATTGTTGCGCTGGTTGGCCTTATCCTTTGCCTGTGGCTCTCTCGGCAGAGCCGTCGTCGAAAGGACTCGCCCTGGTACACCTACGGGCTTGGCCTTGGAAGCCTGTTTCTCATGGTTGTAGCGTTTTTGGAGGTGAGTGGGCAGGCAGACTGGGCCGTGGAGCTCCTGGATTCCTCACTCAAAACGTTCGGCTTTGCCCTGGTAGCTTGGCTGTTAATGCTCCTTGCACGGGGCGGTTTGGACTGGGTTGTTTACAGATCTCCCCTCCAAGGAATATCGATTTTTCGTAACCACGGCTCAAACATCACCGCTAAATCTACACTTTTCATTAATCTCTTTATAGGGTTTATGTTCATTGTGTACATTCTCACAATCTGGCAAGTGTACGTTAGCCCAATTGAGGCATTCAAAACCATTCTATCATTGGGCGTCACGCTTGGATCCCACCGGATTACCTTGGGGCTGTTGCTTGGTGCGGCTGCTCTTCTTTACGGCTCGTTTGTCGCCTCTTCTGCTCTACAAGCTCTCTTGTTGGAGGAGGTATTTCCCAAGCGGAATGTTGAACCTGGTGTGGGTTTGTCGATATCCAAATTGATCCAGTACATCCTTATCTTGGTAGGTTTTTTACTGGCGCTTACGGCGCTTGGATTCACACTCACGAACCTTACGATCCTTGGAGGTGCGATAGGAGTTGGAATCGGCTTTGGCCTGCAAGCTATTGTGAATAACTTTGCCAGCGGTATCATTCTGCTCTTTGAGCGACCTATCAGGGTAGGTGACATGATCCAACTGGTTGATCTGCCGTGCAAGGTTAAAAAGATCGGGCTTCGTTCAACAGTGGTTGCAAGCACCGATGATGCGGATATCGTCATCCCCAACAGCGATCTCATTACAAACCAGGTGACCAACTGGACTCTTTCTGAAAGACGTGTGCGGCTCAGAATACCGGTGGGAGTCGCCTATGGTTCTGATGTTCCGCTGGTTATGCGGATACTCAAGGAAATTGCAGAATCGAATCTGTCGGTGCTAAGCGATCCTGCCTCGTCGGTTCTCTTCATGGGTTTTGGTGACAGCTCGCTTAATTTCGAACTTCGCGTCTGGATCAGAGATTTTATTGCCAGAAGACGGATACAAAGTGAGCTTAATCAGACAATCGATAGTAGATTCCGATCTGAGGGAATAGAGATCCCCTTTCCTCAAAGAGATCTGCATGTACGTGGTTTTGATGAACCCCCTGGCTCAATCTTGACGGTGCCTGGGGATCAGCGCCCCGACCTGGTTGTGGTACCAAGTAAGGAAAAGGACGAGGAGCAAGACTAGCCCGGATATTTCATGAATTGTCGTTGCGAGGCTGTGGAGAAGAGTGTGCCACCGGGTCAACGATTGCGTATTGCGGATTGCGGATTGAAAATTTACAAAACAGCCGTGTAGGGAATTGGTCGGACCACGCCATATAACTGGAATTTATTAATATAAGTCCCCAAAATAGATATTGTCAGGGCTCAGAGTGCCGTTTTTGATACCAAAATCGTAACCGTAAGAGACAATGGCTTTGCCACCTCGAAACCACCTCCCCATAGCATGGTATTTTTGCTACCCAAATTGAGTCTATAAGCCCTATTTTTGCCCCTAAAACATGATGTTTTCTATGTTCTTTCAGTATATTGGCTTGGTCCGACCATCGATCGACAATCGATCATAAGAAAGTCTCCCCCTTCGGTGAAAAGACCTTTGCAGCGGATCCATACGACGCGGGAAGCGAGGCAAACTCGGAATTCTGTGAATTTATCCCTGGCCCACCCTGTGAAAATCCAGGGGTCCGAGACACAGCCAACGCCGAGGGCTATGTCCACATTCATGCCGGCATTCACGGCATAGGCGATCTCGATGCCAGCATGTTTGACTGGCATAATCCAGTGGCAGAGATCACTATTCGTTCCATACTTTAATTTCAACTTCAACCAGGAGGCTCCCCACCCACCGCGTTATCTAATAAGATACTATGAAGGGCCGCTTGGATAGTCCTTTGGTGGTATAAAGAGGTAACCAACAAACCAAATGACAAAGGAGGTTACGATGAACCAGATCCAAGCGACCCTCAAGAGGGAGAATAGCACAGGTGAGAAGTCTTTGTACCTGGCCTTCGAGCTTTCC
>WOR8_10003807_pt1 | contig 14715 bp, 16 predicted proteins | sample DeeMarSeWOR38_10_FD_19890 | JGI IMG/M metagenome (IMG submission 19890) | reverse complement strand
TAATGTATAGGGGGAATGAGCATGAATAACGGCATTAATATCTTTTGGAAAAGCTTTATAAATAGCAAGATGAAATGGAGACTCACTAGAAGGCCGATTACCTTTTGGTCCTTCAAGGATCCTACTTTCTCCATTAACAACAAGAAAATCCTCAGCTTGCATGTCTCCAAAGCAAAAATCAGCGGGTTTAATTAGAAATATATCATCAGCTATTTTAGCACTGATATTACCACCAGTAGAATAGGTTAATCCCTTTTCATAAATTTTACGACAAATAATTGCCATTTCTTCCCGCAGAATGCTAGTTTTTTCTACAATTTTGGCTTTTGTAACAGTTGGAAGATTTTTCTTTTTTTTTGGCATTTTATAACATCCTTGAAGTAAAAAAAAAATAAATCAATTAAGATTCTCTTAAAATTTCTAAAACCTGGTTATTTAATTCATCGACATTTCTGCCCGTTAAATACGGAATACCATTCAGAATTGGAACGTTTTTGGATTTTCCAGGAATAACTCGCTTGTCATCAATATCTTTTTCTCCACTGACCTTTGTAGTGGAGACTACTAAATCATAATTCATATGATTTACTTTAGATTTAACCTCGAAACTTTTACATTGAAAGATTTGAATTTGAATCTTATTTTTCTTTAACAACTCACTTAATTTTGTTGCAACGACCGTAGCAGTCGCGATACTGGTTCCACACGCAACAAGAATATACTTTACCATTTTCTGTAACCTCTACCAAGAATAGGTATTAAACTTTTGAGAAGAGATTTTCTTTTTAAAGCATATCTAACAGTCTTTCTAGAGCTAAGAGTAATCTCTAACAAATGAAGAATTAATCTTGTTAGATCTAAGTGGAAACAAATTATTGAAGTTTATAAAAAAACAAGTTATCTGATGGTTGTTTTATTAAAAATTAGAAGTATTTTGAAAAAAAAAGGGAGGGGATTAGAAAAGAACTCCCTATTAACGTCAGGTATGTATCTTTTCTTCAGAAATCTTTGTCGGTTCATTTCGGAGCAGATACCACAATCCAAAGTAACCTACGATCCAAAGGATGTCGATAATAAGCCAGATAAATTCCGCATTAGCACCAAACTGGGTTGAAAAGGTCGCAAAGCCAAAGACTGGTAGAATTAAGAGAATTAACATCCAGTGAATAGTGTTTGATCCAGCATCTAATGAAGTAATGAAGGTTCCAGGTGTTACTGTATATGCAGGATCAACATAGTTTGTACCTGCCAAAGTCATAATTGGTGCCATAAGTCCAGCAGTCATCAAAATGAAGATTAATTGAATCGTACCTGAGATTGTACCACGAACAAGGTTACCTTTAGAAGGCATAACGGCAAGAACAGAGTAGAAAACCATTCCAGCGAGGTCAGCATAGGGTAAAACGACACCGTTAAACGGTTGAGGTAATATACTAAGAAGAAGTGCCAAAACTAACGCTATTGGTATCATGATTAACGCTACGGCTACTACAGCTGGATAACCTACGATTATAGCCATATCCATACCAATAATGAATTCTCGGCCTGGATATCTCTTAGTGATGTATTCTCTTATACCTTCAGATAATGGAATGAGTCCTTCCATCAATACACCGACCATCTTCGGAATTAGATATATAACTGCTGCGCTTACCATTCCTACTGTTAAAACACTTGTTAAGAATTCAGGAAAAGCGTTTACTATATCAGTAGAATCCATCCAAGCTTTAAGGTTACCAAAGAAGCCAATAATAAGACCAATTACGATACCTATAAATATAGGCTCCCCGATTAGACCATATTTTTCTTGGACAGAATCAGGATCAGCTTTAACTGTTCCAATGACTGGTAATTTTTTGATCACCTTGTCAATTGCAAAAGCATAAGGAGCCATCATTGCATTGCCATGTGGTAAGCTAATTCCAGGAAGATTGAAGTTTTCTGGATCTGCCATACAAGGTGCAATCCAATCGGATATTTTGAATGCAAGAACCGCATGAATCGCTGCAAAAACCATTGCTATAAGGTAAGATATTAATGAATCCATTCCTGCTGCATCTAAAACAACATATGTTAATGCAGCAGTAAAACCAAACGCCCAATAGTTCCATAGATCGATGTCTAAAGTTTTAGTAAACTTTAAGGCCAATAAAATGATATTAACTACGAAACATACAACTATGACTCCAATGGCAGTTGGCATTGCCCAGGTAATCGCTGAGGCTAATCCCCAGCCTACATCCAACGTATTTAGGGAGATCCCAAATAAGTTGAATAGTCCTTCAGCTGCAGGGCCTATGTATTCAAAGAATAGATTCACGAATTGAAAAATACCAATAAACCCTATACCAATTAGTATTCCAGATCTTATTGATTTTCCTAATGGTTGTCTAAAAAATAACCCTAGGATAATGATAAACACTGGAAACATAATAAAGACCGGAGTTTCCTGAATATACTGAATTGGGGCAGCGATTATATTGAAGATGTCTACAAATATGTTTTGTGCGAACAAAATATCACCAAGTTCATTTTTTTTATAGATTCGTTTGTTTTATGAGAATGAATAAACTCAAAAACAAATCAACAATTAATTACCTTCATTTATATAAATATTTCTATTCTAAATGAAAAATAGACAAATTAGAGTTTAAGCTAGATAGTAGTTTTTAAAAATAGACTGATATTAAGGATTTGATATTTCCCGAGAGTTTTATTTGCGGATTAAAAGAGAATTTGGTAATCTTATTTTATACTTGCTTTCTTATTTATAACTATTCTGATGTTCAATGAGAAAAAATTGATTTTAAAAGAAACCTCCTTCTTTCATAATTTGAATTGTTGAACTTGATGCGACCCGACTCGCCCCTGATTGAATCATTACAACAGCATCCTCATAATGACGAATTCCTCCTGCTGCTTTCACTTTGATTCGATCCCCAACTGTATTATAAAGTAGTTTAACATCATGAATTGTAGCACCATCAGGCGCATAACCTGTACTTGTTTTTACATACGCAGCTCCTGCCTCAGCTACCACTAATGCAGCTTGGATTTTTAAATCATCAGTTAAATAAGCAGTTTCAATAATAACTTTTACTTCTATATCTTTCGCAACTTTTACAACCGACTCAATATCTTTACGAACTAAATCCCATTTTCCCTCTTTGATAGCTCCAATATTAGTTACCATATCGATTTCAGTTGCTCCCTGCTGGATACACCTTTCTGCTTCCCATGCTTTCCATTCGGGTGAGATAGCTCCAAATGGAAACGCAATACAAGGATTCACATGAATATCTGTTCCTTTTAACTCACGAGCAGCTATAACTGTATAATGTGGATTTACGGAAAGAGCAGCAAATTCCCATTCTTTTGCTTCTGTAGCCATTCGTACAATATCTTGTTCTCCAAAAAAAGGTTTTAGTGCGGAATGATCTAAAAATTTAGCAAATTGTCTTTTCGAATAATTCAATTAATTTCACCATTTATTTTTGGTAGTATATTAATACCTTTTCAAGAGCAAGAACAATAGAATCTAGTTCATCCTTTGTTAAGTGTGGTCCACAACCTGTTAACCAAATTGCACGATCTGAATAGTCTTTTGCCATTGGAGTCATGTTAGCATAGTCAATTTTTTTCGGTCCTTTATAATAATGGCATTCCCAAGGACAATGTGTAACTCCATAGACTGTTTGATTTTCATAAAGAGGTTGCATATTATCAGGTAAAACAGGAGCATCACACTGGATTCCCTCAGCTTTAAGAGCAAGTACGATTTCATTGCGAGAGACTTTATAATCAGCTAAATCAAGTCGAATTGTATACTTCCAAAAAACACCTTTTCCATATTTTGGTTGGTAAGCAGGATGAACTCCATTTATCCCTAATGAATCAATTTGTTTGGTCAAAAAATCTGCATTTTTTTGTCTCTTTACAACTAATTGATCGATCATTTTTATCTGAGCGACCCCTAAAGCTCCCATTAATTCTGTCATTCTATAATTATATCCCAATCCATCAAAATAATCCCCTTTACCAGATACTTTTGCAAAATTCCCAAAATGCTTCGCTTTTTTAGCTAGATCCTCGTTATCTGTAACAAGAAATCCCCCTTCTCCTGTTGTTATAATTTTGTTCCATACTGTTGAAAAACTACCGAGATTTCCTATTGTTCCGACTTTCTTATTTTTATAAGTGGCACCTAGAGCTTCTGCTGAGTCTTCAATTATTGGGATATCCCTTTCTTCACAAATTTCAATGATAGGATCTAGATCAGCGGGAAGTCCCCAAGTATGTACAACTGAGACAGCTTTGGTTCGTGGCGTGATTTTTTTTACGACATCTTCTGGATTTATGAATCCAAAAATTGGGTCAACATCTGCATAAATCGGAATTGCGTTTTGGTATAAACATACGGTTCCACTTGAGATCCATCCCAAGGGAGAACATATTACCTCATCACCAGGTCCTATTCCTAAGGCGATTAACGCCAAATGCATTGTACTAGTACCATTATTTGCAACTATAGAATATTTTGTACCCAAATACTCCTTTGTTAATTCTCCAAATAGATTTGCCCACTTACCATGAGTTTGAACCAAATTACCTGATTTCAATACATCTAAGACGTTTAAAGTTTCTTCCTCACCTAAATTCACTTTAAAGAATGAGAGAGGTGTTTTTCTAACTGGTTCTCCTCCAAGAACAGCTAATTTTTTCATTTTAACTACCTCAGTCCTCAATTAAGAATTAGACTTTTTACTGAGTAGAATTATATTAGTAATTAATGCAACATAAAATATGATATTTTTGTTTCAAGGGTAAAAAGAACCACTAAATAAACTAGACATTGAAATCATGTTATTTCTGTATCCAAATAGCTTTTTGAATAATATTCTTCTAATGCTTTGAATCCACGAGTAACTAAATCTGTTAAATAGCATACTTGATCGGCCTGTTCAAGTAAGCTTGATAATAATCGTGCTAAAAACCAGGTAGGTTCGTCTGCTGCCTCTTCAGAGATAATAGCTAACATAGGTTGGACTTGATACTTTTTATTTTTTACTTCATTAAAAGTAATTTGAGCTTTTTCCATATCCTTGTTTAAAAACGCTTCAATTGAGTCATCTAGGAGTTCAATCAATTTATCAGTTATTTCTTTTACCATAGATTCAGTTTCAGGAGTTAAAAAGGAATTTTGAAATTTACCAATCCTATTTGCTAACTCTCGACAAGATTTGCCTAAAACTTCCCCTTGATAAGCTACTATTTGGTAATTTAAACATTCATAGGGGTATAAATTTATTTCTTCTAAGGGATCAGTGAGAGCTTGTTGGAGAAGTCTTACAATAAAATAATAGACACGATCCACCTCAGAATAGCGTTTTATGATTCGCTCTTTAATCTCTTGATCTGAACTGAAAATGGCATTAATAGAATCATCAAGCATACTAAATGAAAGGGCATAGATTTTTCTCACAAGAGTTTGCAGATCTAAGGCTGATGAAGCAATAAACTGAATTTCAAGCTGACCTGGAGATTCACGAATAATTTCCAGACCGATTTGATGTCTAATTTCTTCTCGTATCTTATCAGGATCTTTAATTTTTTTAGAATCCATGGGGTAGACAAGCATTGTATCAAAGCCTGTTACATACCTAGCAAGTAGTTCCAGTTCTATAGTATCATCTTCAAAAATTGTCGTTGTCTTTCGGGGGAATTTCCGTGGATTTCTTGGGTATAATAGCAAATAAATTTCATTTTCCATCCTTATTCCTATTTCATCCTTAGCTTCTAACCCATTCTGTTCAATCCATTCTCTTGGTAAGCTGACTAAATATGTTCGGGCCCCTGTGAGTTGTAAACTACGCGTTATATCTTTTGGCATCTTTTTATCCAACTTAAAGACATTTATAAATTATTAATTACACTCAAATTAATACACTGCAAATATTTCAATGTAGATTTTAGAGAATTTAAAGTATTTTAGTTTATAGCATAAGTTTTATAGAGAATTTATTTGATTAATGATCTCAAATCAAGCTAATATCAGTTAATATTTACTTAGAAAAAATATCATTACTAATCTCTCTTAAAGAAATGTTTCAAGATACTTGTTTTCCGATTCTAGCTTGTAATTCAGAGAGAAAACTTGTTTCTTCTGGTTTAAATCCATTTAATTCTAAATTCACTAGCCATGAATGGTAATGAGTAATAATCTTCACGGACTTATTTGGATCTTTTTCATGTTGAAAGACTATTTCAAACCCTATATCTGAATTAATGAATTTTAATAACTTAAAACCATTTTTCATTAAATCACGAGTAGCCATATACTTAATATAATATCCATGAACATGATGGAGTGCCTTTTCAACTGCTTCGCGTGATTTCCCTGCAATTGCTGGATTCGCTGGTTTTGAGTTATGTAATAAAGTATAACCACGAGTAGATCGCTTATATAATAATTGAGGATCTTTCAATTCTTTTAAAGCTTTCATCAAACTCTCTTCTTCTGCAAAAAGGCCAGCTCTTTCCGTTCGTGGTTCGAATACTTTTAGGATACTCATTTTTTTCACTTTTTATCTCCGTTAATTTATGGTTAATATTACCCTCGACTTATTAGTAATCTATTCTTTCCTCCTCTGGGCTCGTATCAAAATAAAAAACTTGTCCATTAATATCTGTGAAGATTGCATCTCCTGTTCCTTTTTTTAAAATTCTTTCTTTTGAGAATTTAATTCCTTGGTTCTTGAGGAACGTGACGATTTCTTGAATATTTCCTCCTCGATAATTAAAAAGGACAGGTACTCCAAATTCTTTTTCAATAAAGTTGTCTGGAAACATGGCAAGATAAATCATGCCATCTGTTACAGTACACCATCCTTCATCTTTTCCTCCAGAATAAATTTTAAATCCTAGGTTTAAATAATAGTCTATACTCTGATGAAGGTTTTTAACAGAAAAACAGATCTCAAAATGATGACCGAATCTTATTTGATCTTTCATATAAATATACTCACGCTATATCTTAATGAGAAAATATAATCTATTTCAATGTAAGTGTCTTTAAATAAATATTGAGATATATAAATTTCTCTTTATAGTATAGAAACAATTTAATCAATAATAATATTAATTTTAACTTGGCTATAATTTTTCAATCTAGCTACAGAAATTAAAAAGACCCAAATGAACTGTTAATAACTTAAAGATCATTTAGTCGAAATTTAGCACTCCTAAAATGTTTTTAATTATATAAATTTAAGTATTCATCACTTTCAATAATCTCTTTTTTACTATTTTGTTAATACCCCAAATCTTAAATAGGGGGAACTAGAATATTTATTTGACATTGGAGAATATTTATGCTTTCTATTACAGAAATTAATGAAAATTATTCGTTTTTGAAATCTTGGGAATTAAGTATTGAACTACGTTTAAATAGACAACTCCATCGTTTCATGGCTGGTAGCATGGATAAGATCTTTCTGGACGAAAACTTCTCTTTAAAAAGAGCTATAGATCATAAAAAGACATTACGATGTTTTATTGACATTGGTGAACGACATGACAATGATTTTAATGTTGCAGGGAGTGTTTCTTTTAGTTGGAATCCCAAGACAAATAAATGCTATATAGGCCTTATCTGGATAGAACCTGAATTTCGCAATAATGGAATAGCTACATATATTATGAATGAGTTAACTCATTTTGCAGATGATTTAGGAGTAGTTTTAACTCTTCATGCATTGCCATTCATTAATCTGAAGTGTAAACCTTCAGATGAAGACATTTTTAATTGCAAGTTATTTTATTCTCAATTTGGATTCAGAGAACATGAAAAAACCAAAGAAATCGGTTTTAATTCCTATATGGAACGTTTACCATAAATGAATATTTTGTAGAATGAGTCAAGGATAATATTTAACAACTGTCAGATTTGCCAAATCTTGAAAATAGGCAATGTAAATGAAGAATTCATATTTATTTATTGGATTTTGGAAATTTTTATTAAATTCTGAAAGGGTTTAAATTCTTCGTAAAGCATTGAAAAATAGGTTTCAGTCTCATTTTCGGAGAGGTTCGAAAAATTTTCTAGGGCCTCTTTGATGCTTGGAAATTCTTCTAAATTTACCTCGGAATGAGTTATATTAAACATTAAGAAGCCGGTAGGAACTTCATTAATTCGTTTTAATGTACACATATAATATGTGGATTCTTCCAAACATCAGACAAACTGATAGTTAAGACTAAGGTCCATAAAGCAATGAAATAAAAAATTTCTCTTATTTCTTCTACATTAACATTTTGTTTGAGCTTGTTCATGGATTAATTCCTTCTCAATTCAATATAAAAGATTAACATAATACGCTGTGATAAAAGTTAATGATGCAAAATTTCTATAAGTTTACTATTAAATGATAAATTATTCTCAAATTGCTTTTTTCACTTCTAGAAATAGGTTATTTAGCTACATTAAAAAAAATTAAATATTTGAACTTACTAATTTAAATGATCTTTTGGAGGTTAAAAAAACTGCGTTCCTATCTCCCTGATTATCTATTACCAATTGATGAATCAATTCCCGAATATTTTTTTCTTCCAGCACAACAGAATGCCAGCTATCCTTTTTCTCATTCAATCCTTATCAGACCTAATCCTGAATCAAATTTAGCTTTTATGATTGATTCGGGAATTGGTCATATAACTATTAAGAGAATATTAAGGGATTTTGATGTTTCCAAAACATTTCTGTCGCATTGGCATGAAGATCATATATCAGGAAATTATTTGCTTCAAAAACATGGATCGAAGTTTTTTTGCCATTCAAAAGATTCTAAAATTTTACAAAATTTATGTCAAATTCAAGAATTATACTGTACTAAAGGAACAATGATTGAAGAAATATTTAAAGAACTAATTAGGTCATTAAAGCTTGTCGATCTTCCACAAATAAGTCCTTTAATACCTGATGAGTTAATTCCAAGTAACGATTCTATTAAACTGCAAGTAATACATACTCCAGGTCATTCTGCTGGTCATTGTTGTTTTTATGATTCCAAAAATCAATTTATATTTTTAGGTGATATAGATCTCACAGGATTAGGTCCTTGGTATGGTTGTTTAGATTCCAATTTAATAGACTTTGAGAAATCACTTCAGAAAATACTAAAATTGAATATTGTCCTAGCTGTTTCAAGTCATAAAGGAATTTATCAAGGGAGGAAGAAAATAAAAGAGGAATTAAAAAGATATATTGAAGTGATCTCGAAACGAGATGAAAAAATAAAAAAACATTTATCTCCCTCAAAACCTACTCGTCTCACTGACCTAGTTGGTAAAAACATTATTTATAAAAAATATAGCTACATGAGAGATTATTTATTCATTGCAGAACAAATTATGATTAAACAACACCTTGATCGATTGATAAATCAAGAATTAATCTGGGAACAGGGGGGAAAATTTTTTCTAACTCAATAAAAACATAATTTTGATATTATTTAAGCTAAATTTAATGTCTAAAGCTTTATCAATTTTTATAGGTTGAGAATAATTTTAGAAAAAAATCATTTAGTGTTATTTCACAATAATTCGTAAGACCCTCGTAATTGAATAAATGGAAAAAGAGATTAAAGTTCTTTTTCCAAAAGATAGGCGTGTTTTGTTTGAATAAATCCTCTTTTCTTTGCATCAGGTAATCGTGGGGAATCAGGAAAGTAAGTTGTTTCAAAAATCTTCTTGTTTTTAGCTATTACTCGGTTTTCAATTTCCATAGCTAGATATGATTCAATATGCTGGTGATCTTTATGAATAACTACTCCAGCAAAATATGCTTTATCGATTTTGGAGTCAGCTGGTATAAATGATCCGTAAAAACCAATAATCTCATTATCCTTTTGTGCAACAATTACATTAGATGGATCATAATCCGTAGAGGTTAAATAGGCTTCATAATCAGAAGCTACGAACGGGGATTTCATTTTTGGATCTTTATACGAAAGTTCCTCTAATATTGGAAGATCCTCCTTTCTAAGTTCTCGAAATGAATATCCTTCAGGTAATTTAAATTCATTTTTATGCAACTCCTTTTCATGAACTAGATACTCAATCTTAATTGAAAATCCATTATCTTTAAAAAAAGTCTGATGTTGGGGGTAGTCCTCTGAAGTAAAATGTCGAAGGTATTTTGTCCCTTCCTGATGACATTTTTGTTCCATTTGATTATATAACAGATCTCTAACACTTTGATCAATTCCAGGACGTAGATGGGGATATCCGACACCTCTCAAGTTTTCTTTTTGATTTTTCCCGGTTAATCCTGAATATCCTACCATTTTATCGCCATCATAAGCATAAAACATTCGACTTTGATCAAAAGATTCACGTTTAAAGCGTTTAATAGTATCTTCAACCTTTGCTTCTAGAAATTCTGGACTATCCTTCATTGAAAGATTATAAATTTCCGTTTGAAGATGTGCTAACTCATCTAACTTATCTGGGTCAAACCAACGAATCTTTACATCTGCCATTTCTATATCACAAAGATAATTTAGCAAAATTTTTTTTAATATTTTTTGATGCAGACAGTAATTATTTTTATACAAAAGAAAATAATGCTAAAAATTCTAAAAAAAAAGAGAATTAAGACCTTAATTTTTGTTTGATATCTATCCATGAAGAATTTTCTTGTATATAATCACTTAACTCTTGACTGTATTGTCGTTGGGCATCCATCTGTTGTTTAAATCCCTCACAAATGTCAATATTCATCTCATTACAACCAAGGCATATTATATGACTTTTTCCTCTCGAAAATCGTTTTCGAAAATAAGAAAAAATCCAGATGAAGACGAAAATAAATCCAAAGATAAGAATTTTAAGAATTATATTTGGAGTCAGGATTAATTCCCCTAAGGCTATACCAAAACCAGTACCAAGCGATATTCTAAGGAGATCCTTTAAAATTCGACGCTTAAATGAAAATAGAAATCCAATCCAAGTTGGAGATGAGATTAAAGTTACTAATATAATTTTTTCAACCGTTGATAAATCTCTTAAAGGATTAATTATGATTGAAAGTGAGAAGCTAAGAATAGTTGAAAGAAATACCCAAAAACAACCTCTACATATGTAAAAATTTTTCTTTAAAATCTTAAACGAGAGAATTTCTTGTTTAAAATGGTTACATAAAGGATGATGAGCAAAATGGGTTGGAAGTATTAACTCTAAGTACCGCTGGAAAAAAGATATTCTTTTTTTTAGAGGAAGAGATTTAATAAATCTATTTTGAGATAACACTCCTAGAACCCAGTAAATTTCCCTAGTCATTCCTTATTTGGATCGTACACGTACCGCAGTACCATATGCCACAATATCTGTCATTGAAGAGTCCTGACCCGATCGTGAGCTGTCAAATTTAACCCCAAGTACTGCGTTACCCCCAACTTGTTGAACTTGATAGCATAAGCGGTTGATAGCATCATTTCGTGCTTCAATTGCACTTTGGGTATAAGCTGTTATCTCACCACCAAAACAAGCCTCACAGCCACCGATACATCTTCCACCCATACCTCGGGATCTTACTGTAATACCAAAAACAATTCCGAGATATTCTATAATCTCATATCCTGGAATCTCATCTGTTGTGGAAACCATAATTACTTCTTCTTGCATTTTTTGTCCAGACACCTATAACACCTTTTATTTGTTTAAAAACACTTTATATGTCCTATATTTTCTGTTTGCATTATTATTTTTATTAACTTATTTAAAACTTGAGATTGACGAATACTCTTAATATGCTTATTATACAAGTATTATTTAATTTCTTTAGTTCTGGTTCATCAAAAAGATGATATAGTAAGTATTTTATTTGGGTTTTACCTTTTAATGCATGGAACTGAAATATCACCTTTAAAATTTCTGAATTCTACAGGCATTCAACTTGAATTTAGTTGAAAAATCAATGCGGAAATGAAGAACAGATAGAAAAATCCAAATTTAATTAAATTGGAGTATAAGAATTGAGATCCTAGTGTGAATCAAAAATGGCTAGTGAAATGATTTTCATTCTTGAATTAGGGCTTATTTTAACCCTTGGGGTAGTTGGTTCCGACACTATCAAGAAATTGCATTTACCTGAAATTTTAGGGTTTATTATAATGGGAATTTTGGTAGGGATATTATTTCGCCCTTTTGGATTATTTCAGGGAGATTATACTGATATTACCAACTTAGTAGTTGCAATTGCGCTAGGTTTCATTGGTTTTAATCTTGGTTCAGAGTTAGATTGGAATACTATTAAATCAATGTCAGGAAAAGTTATTGTTATATTAATTTTTGAAGGGTTCACTACTTTTTTTGTTGTAGGAGCAATTGTGTATCTTCTTACAGCTGAACTTTATATTGCGTTATTATTTGGAGCCTTATCGTCGGCCACAGCCCCAGCAGGCACTGCTGCTGTTTTTTGGGAGTATGAATGTAAAGGACCATTAACAACAACTACCATGTTAATATTGGCTTTGGATGATATTTTAGCAATTATTCTAGTAGATTTCGCTCTGGATTACTCTGGAATTTATTTAGAGGGAGTAAAGGCCGATTTATTTCATTTATTATTCCCAGTGATTTTTGATGTTGGATTATCATTGTTACTTGGACTTATTGTAGGTATCCCATTATCTTATAAACTAAATAAGGAAGAAGAACATGGAGAATATGTCGATCTAATAATTGGAACAGTTTTAGTATGTATTGGGGTTTCAGGAATACTTGGAATTTCTTATATCCTTCCCACAATGGTTTTTGGGATTGCGGTGGCTAGTTTAACAAAAAAACCCGTAATGTCTCAACGGAAAAAGAAATTATTGGAAAAACTATTTGAAAAATCCCGAATTGAAGAATTTAAAATAGATATTAAACAAGAGCTATTGGCAATAAGTGAAGATTCCATAGCAGAACCTCATCAAATTTTTCATGAAGTTTTCCGAATAGCTTCTCCCATAATCGCATTGTTTTTTGTATTAATTGGATTAAGTTTAGATTTGAACTCATTAACTCAGATTGGTTTCTTGGGAGTGGTCTATATGGTAAGTAGAACACTAGCGAAAACGTTTGGAGCCTTTATTGGGGCGAGTATCGTTGACGCAGAAGAAGTAGTTAGGAAGTACTTAGGCCCTTGCTTGTATTCACAAGCAGGCGTAGCACTCGGACTAGCAGTTCTTATTTCTGAAAAATTAACATTATTAGGAGTTCCTACTGTGGGAATACTTATTCTAAATACAATTACTGCAACTACTGTTATTTTTCAAATATTTGGACCAATCGCAATAAAATGGGCTGTTAATAAAGCTGGGGAAACAAATATATGTGATTAGGGAAAAATTATTCCTTTTTCTTCCGTGACCATCTAATTCGCAAACCAAGAAGGAGGCCTAAGATAAACACTATAAAAAGGATGTAAAGAGTCCAAGAAAGTGCTTGTTCGAAAGCAAATCTTAAAATCGCCCATGGAAGACTAATAAACGCAGCAAGAAGTCCAATTATTAAAATCCTTAGCCCCCACTTTTGCCAAAGCCAAACTTGATCAAGTGATGTGGTTTTTCCTTCTAATACTTTCATATGAGATAACCCTGCTTGGATGTAACAGGCATATGAAAACATAGCTAATAAAAAGAGGATGATGAATATAGTTAGCATATATGTAAAATGATTTGGCCACCATTTATTAAGTTCGGGTATCCGTTGACGAATAGTTTCCATAATACCGAAATTATCTCCAATTGGTTGATCTAAGAAGTCATATTGTAATGAACCAACTCGCTCTGCGTTAACCGAAACAAGAAAAACGGCTGCGGTAAGAAAAAAACCTGCTAAAATGGCTGCAGCTGTCGAAAAATGCCCTAATAAATCCAAAGCTGACTCTTTAACAAGTAAAATTTGATCCTGTTGTTCTTTTTCCAAACCTGACCACATTCCATAATATTCAGATTAAGATATGAAGTACGTTTTTTGTTTTTAATTTTTACTATTAAAAAAGTGAAGGAGACTTTGGGAACTCTCGTTATGCCTACTATTGCTGATTTCAGATAAGCAATACTATTATAAGAATGATTATTGAAAATCGTCTAACTGAGTATTTATTCCAGGATTAATTAGAAGAAAAATTCTCTGTTCATTTGGGGAAGGATTAAAGGAGGTGAATTTATTCCAAATTTCTAGTGCTTTTTCCTGTAAAGGAGAGTAATAATTGATCAACGTCTCTTTTGTTATACTAGTAGAATCTTCTACCTGAGGATAAAATGAATTAAGCGTATCTTTGCTGATGTGAATTATCTCTCGTATACCAATATGATAGTTTTTATCACGAAGCAAAAATCTACCCATTTTGTTATGAAGTTTAAAAGCTAAACACGGAGATCTTACACGAGGAAACCACTCACGGCAATATAATGGACGAACAGGATAAATTTTACATTGATTTTTATACAAAAAAACACATGGTTTGATCGAAGCAATAGAATGAAGATCTTTGTTGTTAAACCGTTCTAGGTAATCAGGTGCAATTAATTTTAGTTCTAGTACCAATCTTAATATGGATTCAATTAACTCTGGTTCAGGAAAACTGATATCACGACAACATTGTCCACATTGTTGACAAAAAATAGGAAGATTCAATGTGTAGGATCCTCCATCCTCAGTCACCAC
>WOR8_10005054_pt1 | contig 14717 bp, 10 predicted proteins | sample DeeMarSeWOR38_10_FD_19890 | JGI IMG/M metagenome (IMG submission 19890) | reverse complement strand
GAGCCTTCACCACCACGGGCCGGCCCAGGCGCTCGGCCGCCGCGCTTGCCTCTTGAGGGGGATTCGCTACCACCCCTTCTGGAATCGGGATACCCGATTTGCTGAAAATTTCTTTACCCTGATACTCAAAAAACTTAGCCATACTGCCTCCATCACCATGATGGTGTCCATCCGTAAACGGCGTCTTTTTCCACCGGGGACGTTATCGGTCGACTTAAATCCCCGGAATACCAAAAGCATTCCTTCGGTTTAAGTTTGCCTTTCGCCGGGCCTGGACGCCAAATCCACCTTTTCAGGATGGACACGGTTTAAAGATCTATGTTTAATCCGGAATGTTACAGTGGTAAGACCAACTAACCATAAACCATAAATGTAAACACCTGTCAAGGGGTTTATCCGTATCAAAAAATTGGGGTTGACAACGATATTTGGTGATAATATAGTATCTTCACTATGATTTGGTTCGGGTTGAGCGATTTCGGCAGCCCGCCGGCATAACCGCTTTGGCCGGATAAAATCTTAACCTTTTGCCCCCAAAATCTCCCAAGGTATGATGGTCAGGCCAAAATTCAAACCGATCAAGCAGGAAAAAATCTCAACCAAAATAGTGGAGCAAATCAAATCCCTTATCAAAGAGGGGGAATTGAAACCGGGCGACGCCCTGCCACCCGAAAGAGAGCTTGTCAAAGTCTTTAACGTCAGCCGCGCTTCTCTGCGCGAAGCCTTGAATTCGCTGGCCGGCATGGGATTTGTGGAAATGTCCCAAAAGCAGCGCACGATCGTTAAATCCCTGGCGTCGGGCAGAATGACCGAACCGCTTCACCTTCTGATAAAGGACGACATCCAAACGGTTTTTGAGCTGATTGAGGTCCGCAAGGCCATCGAAACCTGGAATGCGTTTCACGCCGCCCAAAGGGCCAAAGCGGACGATATCACCCGTCTTGAAAAAGCCCTCGAATCAATGGAAACCAAATTGGCGCAGCACATCAGCGTGGTTGAAGACGACGCGGATTTTCACCTGGCAATCGCGGAGGCCACCCACAATAAAATACAGACCCATTTGATGTTCTCGATCTATGACCTGCTGAAAGAATCTCTGGGTGGGTACTATGAGCTCATCGATATGCAGAACGTATATCAGCAACATCGCCTGGTGGTAGACGCAATCAAAAATCGCGACGCGGAACTGGCAAGCAGTCGGATGCGCGATCATCTCGATTATGTGGAGTCCAGGGTAAAGGAATTTTCCGCTAACGATGGGGCGTCCAACTGAGAATTCATCTTTTCCATTTCAAAGCGCCTTAAACACGATATCCTCGTTAACCTCCCGCATGATTTTCAGAATTTTCTGAATAGTTTCATCGGAAGTGCAGGCATACAGATAGGCCTTTTCACGTTCCAGCCGGAAGCGGATGAACCCGTATTTAATCAGGGCCCATTTCGGCCCTTCCACCATCCCGATTGCCACTGCCTTAACCTGAATAATCCGCCGGAAGCTGGTCAGTTCCATGTCGCCGTCGGCGGTGATGCTGACCTTATAAGATATGGCCAGGGCAAAATTGAGGCTGCGGGCCAGGGGCCATCCCCAGGAGAACCCGATCGACCCGATCAGCAAAAGACAAATGACGGTCCAGGCGATTAAAATCCCAAAAAAGACCCCCACGAAAAGGACGGGTGATTGATAAACATAGTGTTTTGGTATAGTTAAGGATTTCGTCACTATTTACATCCTGCGGGGATATCCCACGCCAGCGCCATCATGATTTTGGACTGACCATCATACCGCCTTAGTTTACCGGTAAAACGGGTGGTTTCGAATCACGGAATGCTCAGGGTCAACAGAAACAGCGACTGTAGCCATTCTGCTAACCAGAAGAAATCGTAAAATATAATTGCCGGATAGCTTTGTCAACCCTAATCTCCCGGGTGGAAAAAAAACTTGACAGGCCTATTTTATTGTGTTTAATGGAAAGCTGGTCTTACCATCCGTAACATAAGCGTACGGCTTTTCTTGCTAAAAAGTTTGTAGCCCGGATGGATCAAGGCCGATGCGCCGGGAAATCTTCGGTTGATTTTCCGGCTCAAGGATAGGGGAGTCAACGACCACCCGCAAAGCGGGTGGCTTGGATTTTCCCGCCCTTGGGGCGGGGAAAGACAAAAGCACGTAAGTGCTTTAATCGTTGCGGTTGTAATCCGCCTCAGGCGGATTTGTAAACAACCAATCATTTCTTTCATTCTCCCGCCCTTTGCCGGTATGTGGGGACCGCGTGGCAAACGATTACCGGCAAAGAATGTTTTCTTGACACGTAAGTATTATCTTTGTAAGAAAGTCTGGTACCGCATTACAGAAACGTGTTCTATAATGCGAAACGCCAGTGCAATCCCTTCTCTCCTTCGGGCTGAAAAAGCCCGAGCCGGTTTTCAGCAAACCGCAATATATGATGACAGGAAGGGACATATCCAAGTGTAGTCCGGTAGAAATTGTTGCCGGGGATTTCTCGGTGGATGGATTCGCACCGGATTTGGCGAGCGCTGTTTTAGAGCACCCGGCCAGAACGGGCGAAGCAGTCCATCATAACTTTCTCAGAGGAGGTAGAGATTATGAAGAAGGATAAGACGGAAAAGGCCCCGAAAAAAACCACTCGACGGAACTTCCTGAAAAAAGGCGTTGCGGTAGCCGGGGCAGCAGCAGTGGCACCCACTCTATTTAATATCCGAACCGCTAAATCAGCACCGATCACCTGGCGCATCCAGACCTCATGGCCCGGCGGCATCGGCCTGGATATTTTCAGAGAATGGTGTAACGGCATCCAGGAAAAAAGCGGCGGCGAATTGATCTTCAAACCGTTTACCGCCAAGGATGTCGTCGGTGACTTCCAGTTGTTTGACGCGGTTAAAAACGGCGTTCTGGAAGGCATGAACCCGTTTACGATTTACTGGGCCGGCCGTATGCCGGCGTCGGTTTTTTTAACCTCCTACCCCATGGGCATGCGCAATCCCCATGAATGGGATGTCTTCTACTACGGTCTCGGTGGCATCGAAATCACCCGCGACCTTTTTGCGCAATTCGACATGTATTATGTGGGCCCGATCCACCACGGCCCCAACATCATCCACTCCAAGGTGCCCATCCGCTCTATCGAAGACTTCCGCGGCCGCAAAATGCGGGTTCCGGGCGGAATGGTTGCCGAGCTGTTCACCGCCGCCGGCGCCAAAACCACCCTGCTGCCCGGCAGTGAAATCTTCCCGGCCCTGGAAAAAGGCACCATTGACGTGGCCGACTACGTGGGTCCGGCAGTTAACTATGCCCTGGGCTTTCACCAGGTCACCAAGTACATCTCCATGGGCCCGGCCGGCTTTATGTCCATCTACCAGCCCGTCGACTTGATGGATCTCACCGTTGGGATGAAAGTATGGAACGAACTGCCCCAACACCTGAAGACCTTTGTGGAAATGGAAGTACACAGCTATTCCGACATTCATCATGCCAAGATCCAAAAAGCCGACCAGGATGCGTGGGTCAAATTTGAAGAAGCCGGTACGATTGTAACCCGGTTGAAAGAAGACGATGTCGCGGCCTTCACCAAACTGGCCGTGCCGCTGTGGTACAAGTGGGCCAACCGCGACAAATACGCGGCCAAGGTGTTCAAGATGCAGCTCGACTACATGATGTCGGGCAGCCTCGGCTACGTCACCCCCGAAATGATCAAGGGCCAGCAGCTGAAGTTTGTGTAAATTCAAGTTCATGACTTCCGCCGTTGATCTGACAACGACGAATAAGGAACCGCCTCCGTGGCGGTTCCTATTTTCATATATTGGCCGAAACCTGGCTGCGATTGTCGGGGGATGAAACTGTTCGGAGGCGGCCGGTTATATCACGCGGCCGTTTAGTTCAAATAATACTTTTCAAGTTAGGATAGATTTATGCCACACATGACTTTTGTACTACCTCACTGGCTTTACTGGGGCGGTTTGATTTTCGTGCCCTTTATCGCAATGTACATCGTTCGCAAGCAGAGAGGCAAGGAAGTCGACGGCACCTTATCAAAACGCATTGCCTACCTGCTTTGGTTTTGCGGCGGATTTATCGGACTCCATCGTTTCTACGTCAGAAATGTCCTGGGCTTCGTCTATATTCCCGTTTTTATCGCCCTCCTGCTGTTTAACGTCCAGGTGCGCAGTGCGGTGGATCAGATTTCCGGTGCCAAAAATGAAGTCAGCATCGCCGAGTTTAATCTCGAGAGAGCTCAAAAGGCGGTGGAGAACGGCCAGGACGGTGCCCAGCAAAAGCTGGATATTGCCAAACAGGAAATGGCCACCGCCCAGCAGGGTTTGGCTAAAGAGCAGGCTGTTTACGACAGCTGGTTCCGCTACACCAGTATCGCAGCCATCGTTATCGGGATCTTGCTGCTGATCGATGCCTTTTTGCTGCCGGGTCTGGTAAGAAAATGCGCGGAACGGGAAAAACCCACCGAAGAGGAGATTGCCAGAGCCAGGGCCAAAAAGGAGGAGTTCGAGAGGCTTGGCAAAGCCGAAGCAACCATTGAGGTTGAAGTTCAAAATCCGTTTTTTCACTGGATCGACAAGATCAATGGCTATGTCGGCGAGTATGTCAGCTTCTGGTCGATCATCGCCGTATTTGTCTATTACTACGAAGTGCTGGCCCGCTATCTCTTCAATTCCCCTACCAACTGGGCTCATGAAAGCATGTTTCTGATGTTCGGCATGCAGTATGTGATGGCAGCCGGATTTACCCACCGTGAGCACGCCCATGTCCACGTGGATGTCATCTACCAGTTCTTCCCGGTCCGCGTGAAAGCTGCCATCAACGTGTTTACGTCGATCTTCTTTTTTATTTTCTGTATTGTCTTATTCTGGACCGGCTGGGTGTTTGCAGCGGACTCCATCGGCGTGTGGGAGGTGTCATTTACCGAATGGGCCATTCAGTACTGGCCGGTAAAATGTACATTGGCCGCCGGTGCGCTGCTGCTGATGCTCGACGGCATTGTCAAATTGATCAAGGATCTGGTCGTCCTTTTTGGAAAGAGGGTATAAACTATGGGTTTGGAAATAACGATTGGCTGGCTTACATTTTGGATGTTTAGTACGTTGATTTTCCTGCTCCTGCTGGGTCTGCCGCTGGCCTTTGTCACCGGCGGCCTGGGAGTGGTGTTCTTATTTCTATTCGGGGATGCGCAGATGCTTCACATCTTGCCGTCGCGTATCTTTCCGTTTATGACCGACTATCAGCTATCGGCCATCCCGCTGTTTATTTTCATGGCATCGGTGCTGGCTGCGGCCGGGTTGATCGAAGAGCTGTTTGACGTGGTCTACCAGATTCTGGGCGGCTTGAAGGGTGGATTGGCCACCGCCACCATTATCGCCGCGACCATTCTGGCCGCCATGGTGGGCGTGATCGGTGCCGCCGAAGTGACCATGGGCATTGTTGCTTTGCCGGCCATGCTCAAACGCAAATACAACCCGGTGATGGCCTGCGGGTCCATCCTGGCCGGGGGGACGCTGGGCATCCTGATCCCGCCGTCGATTCTGGCCATTATTTTTGCGGTGGTCGCCCAGCAATCGGTGGGCGAGCTGTTTATCGGCGCATTTTTTCCGGGCTTTTTGCTTTCGGGCATGTACATCCTTTACGTCACCGGCCTTAGCTACATCAAAGATGGCTACGGACCGGCCCTGCCGAAAGAAGAGCGGATCAGTGTCAAAGAAAAAATCATATTACTCAAGGGTATTATCGCACCGATCCTGCTGGTTTGCCTGGTTTTGGGGGTCATTTTTACCGGTGTGGCCACCCCGGTGGAAGCGGCCGGTATCGGTACCTTCGGCGCCCTGGTGGTTGCCGCCCTGTCGCGCAAGCTGTCCTGGACCAATATTGCCACCGCCGCCATCACCACCCTCAAGGCCTCCACCATGGTGCTGTGGATTATGTTCGGCGCCAGTATATTCGTCGGCTTCTACATCGTCAACGGCGGACAGCAGTTTGTGACCGCGTCCCTGCTGGGCACCGGCCTGGGTCCTTACGGCATTCTGCTGATCATGATGGTCCTGCTGATCCTGCTCGGCATGTTTCTGGACTGGGTGGGTATTCTTTTGCTGGCGGTTCCGATTTTTGCTCCGATCATGCGTTCTTTGCCCTGGGATGGCGTGTTTGGTTTTGCGGGAGTACCCGCAGGCGAGGTATCGTTATGGTTCGGAGTGGTCTACATGGTGAACATGCAGATGTCCTTTTTGAGTCCGCCTTTCGGCTACGCGCTGTTTTATCTGAAAAGTGTGGCGCCGCCGGAGATCACCATGGGAATTATCTTCCGGGCCGCCGTGCCGTTTCTCTTTCTGCAGGCCATCGGGCTGGCCCTGGTGGTGATCTTTCCCGAAATTATTCTATGGTTGCCCAGGATTGTCTATGGCAATTAGCTCAGGGACCGCCGGGACGGCGCTTTATGCTGTTCCGGCGGTCCTTATTTGAACGGTGGGTTAGGTCCTCCGCGCCCTTGCCTGCAGGTGCGTGCTGTCCCCGAGTCTTTTCATCCGCCCTGATTATATAACACCAACTGAAATTATTAGGTGAGATGAAGTCACTTTTAAAAGCCATCACTACCATCGACGCGGTTGCCGAAGCCGGCTGTGTCGGCATTCGAGAGCTTTCTTCCATTACCGGCTATCCGCCCTCAACCATTCATCGCATCGTCTCCACCCTGGTGGAAAAAAACTACTTCCAACAGGATCCGGTCACCAGGCGCTATTCACTGTCGTTTCGGTTTTTAGAACTGGGCACCCGGTATCAACAGCAAACCCATTTAACCACCATTGCCCTGCCCCATCTGGAGCGGCTCATGGCGGCTACCCGCGAAAGCGTCAACCTCGCCGTCCGCGAAGGCGACAGCATGGTCTATCTGGACGTCGTTCAAAGCAACTATTCCATGCTCCAGCTTTTCACCCGGCCGGGTGCCCGGGTTCCCCTGTATGCCACCGGCGTGGGGAAATTATTCTTGAGCCAAATGCCGGACGATGAACTGGATGCTTATCTGCAACGATCGCATCCCACTGCCTACACCTCATACACCCTGGTGAAAAGGGATACGCTTATCACAGACCTGCAAAAGATTCGCAGCCGGGGATACTCGGTGGACAACCAGGAAATGGAAGAAGGGGTTCGCTGTGTTGCCGCCCTTGTCTTTGACCACCAGGGCAAACCGGCCGCCTCGGTTTCGGTCAGCGGCGCGGCAATGCGGGTCACACCGGATCGGATTGAGCAATTTGGGACCCGGGTCAAAGCTTGCGCCCTCGCCATATCCAGCCAGCTGGGATTTAACCCCGCCAAATCCAGCCAAATCTTTAGCATTTGACATATCGGCATTGATAATTTACCCTCTACTTTTTTCGGAAAAACAATTATGCCCGTTCTAGACGACATCAGCATCACCATCAGCCCCGACGAACTTCGCCAACGGCTGCACATGGAACCGGACCGCAGCCTGGATGAGGTTCAGCCACTCGTCGATGTTGCCGTCAAACTTATCAAGCCCCGGGCACTTTACGATGTGCGTTATATCGATGAAAAGCTTGAAGATGCCGTCGTTATCGATGGCCGGCGGTTTAAAAGCCGGGTGCTGCGCAAAAACCTGGACCGGATCGAGAGGGTTTTCCCGTTTGTGCTTACCCTTGGTCCCGAACTGGGTGAAAAACAAGCCGCCAGCAAGGATCTTTTAGAAAATTATTATCTGGATATCATCGGCCATGTTGCCCTGAATTCAGCCCGCCGACATCTAAAGCGGCATTTGAAATCAACCTTTGGGGTGGAGAAAATTTCTTCCATGGCGCCGGGCTCGCTGGCCGATTGGCCTATCGAGCAGCAGACCCCCCTGTTCGAGATGCTGGGCAATGTCGAAGCTGCCGTCGGCGTAAAACTTAACGACAGCCTGCTGATGTTGCCGGCCAAATCCATATCCGGTATTTATTTTCAGGCCGAAGCTTCTTTTTTCAGCTGTCAACTGTGTCCCCGGCAGCGGTGCGAGTCGCGCAAAGCCAAATATGATCCGGATCTGGTCCGGGAGTATGGCATTAGGAAAAGTTAATGGAAAGGTTTCAGCTGTTGGAGGATAGAGGTTGGAGCCGGAACCTTTGGTTGTTGGAGGTATGGGGTTGGAGGTTAGAGGCTGATGGTCAGCAATAAAATGATCCGATCCGAACTTGCCTCCAACCTAAAGCGAAGCGCTCCTCCAACCTCAGGCCTTTACTTGGAACCCTGCTGTGGGGTCGACGCCTTCAGACAAAGCCCGAACCCTTTGAAACCTTAACCTATTTTATGACCCGACGCTGGTATATATTTGGCATTGCGTGCTCCCTGTTTTTCCTGTCTCAATTTTACCGGGTTTCCAATGCCGTTATTGCACCCCAGCTGCTGGACGATTTAGCGGTCGACACCAAGGGCCTGGGGCTGGTGTCCGCTTCATTCTTCTATGCCTTCGCCCTGACCCAGATACCCATCAGTCTGCTGCTGGACAAAGTCGGCCCCCGCAGCATGATGACGACCCTCTCGGCCATCGGCATTTTCGGGGCCGTCATTTTCTCCTGGGCGGACTCTCTGGCCTACGGGGTCGCCGGCCGCGTTCTGCTGGGAATCGGGATGAGCTGCAATTTAATGGGAACCTATAAGCTGTTGACGCTATGGTTCAGCCCGCGGGCCTTTGCCACCCTGGCCGGGTTGGTGGTTGCCCTGGGAACCGCCGGGAACATGGTCGCCACAACGCCACTGGTGATTCTCGTTGACCAGATGGGCTGGCGTTCCAGCTTTCAGCTCATTGCGGTTATCAATTTGATTCTCACATTGCTTTTTTATGTCATCGTTCGTGACAGGCCCACAGAGAACATTTCCGACGCCCCCACCGCCGCAATTGATATGCGACGGTCTTTCGGGAACCTTCGCCTGCTTTTTGCGCAAAAAGATTATTGGATCATCTCAATAGCCACCTTTGCTCGCTACGGCATTTTTGCGGCCTTTCAAGCCCTCTGGGCCGGCCCGTATCTGATGGAAGTAATGGGCTATTCCGCTCTGACCACCGGCAATCTCATTTTATTGTTAAATATCGGCATGATTCTGGGCGCTCCCTGCTGGGGTACGGTTTCCGACCGGTTGTTTAGCACCCCTAAATGGATCATCGTGGCCGGTTCGATAGGCATCTTATCAACCCTAACCATTCTGGCTTTGGTCCCCCCCGCGACACCGCCGGTTGTGTTATCGGGGCTGTTTTTTTGTTTCGGGTTTTTCAATGCCACCGGCTTGTTGATGTACGCCCACATCAAAGAACTCCTTCCACCGGAAATGTCGGGCGCCGCTATGACCGGTATCAATTTTTTCACCATGATCGGCCCGGCGATTTTTCTCCAGGGGCTCGGTATGTTGATGCAAACGCTTTATCCGACCAACTCCCGGGGCCCCGCAGCTTTCAACGCGGCATTTTCCGTCTGTATCCTCTGCCTGCTGATGGTGCTGCTGTCGTATTGTTTTACCAGAGAAAAGCGGCTTGGGAATTAAGTATTTCAATAGCACCAACAGAAAGGGATTCACTGCAAGTGAGGGAAAAGAGCTCAAAAAAAATTCCAAGCATCAAATAACAAATCCCAAATAATTCCTAAATTCCAATTCTCAATGATCGAAACACCGAACTATAACCGTTTGGAATTTCGATCATTGTGATTTGTTTGGAGTTTGGGATTTGTTATTTGGAATTTAAACTGCCTCTTTATCGTTGACAGCCTCGACAACTTCGATCTTATCAGCGTTTCTAAAACCTCGAGGTAATTTTCTGCCCCTGCGCCCGCGCTCACCCACAAAATCAGAGATATTCGACGGCGTCAGGCGCAGATAGCGTTTGCCGGCATGGATCTTGATGGTCGCCCCTTCGGGAAATACGGCAACCAGTGTCACAAACTCCTCGCGATTTTTGACCCTGGCCGGGGGGATTTGAATAATTTTATTGCCCTTGCCCTTGGGAAGCTCAGGTAACACCGCCGCCGGGATAATCAGCATGCGCCCCTCGGTGCTAATGGCGGCCAGATAGTCAGTTTCGTAATTATTCACATAGGCCGGCGGCAAGGCCTCGCATTTTTTTGGCACCGTCAGCATGGCTTTGCCTTTGGTGTTTTTGGTGACCATATTGGAAAGCTCGGTGATAAACCCATAGCCGGAATCACTGGCAAGCAGCACCTTTTGTTCGGCCGTTCCCATCACGACCGCTAAAAACCTGGCCCCTTCCGCGGGAGTGAGTTTGCCGGTCAACGGTTCACCGTGCCCCCGGGCCGACGCCAGGCTGTGGGCCGGCAATGAATAGGCCCGGCCTCGGGTGTCAAGAAAGATCGCCGGCAGGTTGGTTTTACCGCGGGCGGCACATAAATATTCATCACCGGCTTTGTAATTGAGTCCGGCCGGATCTATTTCATGACCCCGGGCGGCGCGCACCCAGCCCCCGGTAGACAGCACCACGGTGACCGGCTCGACCGCAGCAAGCTCGACCGCCTTGATGGCTCTGGCCTCTTCGCGCTCGACGATCAGCGTTCGGCGGTCGTCTCCGTATTTCTCGCCATCCTCCTTGAGCTCCTTTTTCATCAGTGTTTTCAAGCGCTGGGGCGATGCCAGGGTTTTCTCGATCAAATCTTTTTCCCTGGCCAGTTGCTTTTGAAGGGTTTTGACCTTGATCTCTTCAAGTTTGGCCAGCTGGCGCAGCCGTATCCGCAATATCGCCTCGGCCTGGATATCGGTCAATTTGAACGTCTTCATTAACACCGGTTTGGGCTCATCGCTTTGGCGAATAATCCGGATGACGTCATCCAGGTTCAGATAGGCGACCAGCAGGCCCTCGAGGATATGCAGCCGCTCCAGAATTTTGCTCAGGCGAAACTCCAGGCGGCGAACCACCGTCTGTTGCCTGAATTTAAGCCATTGTTTCAGGATCTCCAGCAGACCGAGGGTCTGCGGTTTACGATTTAATCCGATGACATTCATATTGACCTTGACGCTTTTTTCAAGGTCGGTGGTAGCAAACAAATGGCTGATCAGGGCCTCTTTATCCACCCGGTTGGAGCGTGGCATGATCATCAGACGGGTCGGCTCGTCCTGATCGGACAAATCACGAATATCTGTCACCATGGGCAGCTTTTTTTCCCGCATCTGCAGGGCCACCTGTTCGATCACCCTGGCGGAGGACACCTGGTAGGGAAGGGAGGTAACGATAATGTCGCCATTTTCGTATTCGTAAGTGGCCCGCATTCGGATCATGCCCTGGCCCGTTCGATAAATAGTGCGTATTTCCTCAGCAGGCGTAATGATTTCAGCACCGGTCGGAAAATCAGGACCCTTGACAATTTGACAGATGTCCTCGAGGGTGGATTTGGGCTTTTCGATCAGGGTCATGCAGGCATCAACGACTTCCTTCAGGTTGTGCGACGGAATGTCGGTAGCCATGCCCACGGCAATGCCGGTGGCTCCGTTTAAAATAACATTGGGCAGCCTGGCCGGCAGCATCCGCGGCTCGCTGAGGGTACCGTCAAAATTCAGCACCCAATCGACGGTGCCCATTGAAAGTTCGCTCAGAAAAATATCGGCATAGGCGGCCAGGCGGGCTTCGGTATAACGCATGGCGGCAAACTCTTTGGGAGCGGCGCTGGATCCCCAGTTGCCCTGCCCGTCGACCAGCGGGTAGCGGTAGGAAAAATCCTGGGCCATCAGCACCATGGCTTCATAACAGGCCGTATCGCCGTGGGGGTGGAATTTGCCCAGGACATCGCCAACGGTGCGGGCCGACTTTTTGTGCTTGGCAGTGGCGTTCAGGCCCAGCTCGCTCATGGCATACACAATTCGGCGCTGGACCGGTTTGAGGCCGTCACCGATATACGGTAGGGCCCGGTCCATGATGACGTACATGGCATAGTTCAGATAAGAGGGCTTGACGAATTCATCCAGCGCAAGCTGTTCGATACCCTCGTGGGATATAACTTCGGTGGTTGTCATTCGGTATACTCCATATTGCTGTGTATTTTAATAAAAGCGTCGTACAAGATGAATAAATTCCAAGCACCAAATAACAAATTACAAACAATATCCAAATTCGAAATCCCAATAATTCAAACAAGTCTGATCATTCCGCAGCAACTAATTTTCCCCTCTCCAAATTTCATGTTAGATCGGTATCTAAAAAAACGTTCGGGGACATAGGTAACACTTCATAAGATGCCCACAGGTTTGGAATTTGGATCATTGGAATTTGGGATTTATTTGGAATTTGAGATTTGTTATTTGAGATTTACTTGGTGGATCCAATTTATGGAAAAAATAGTCTATTTGAGTTTAGTAAATAAATTTAAAGCAATGTCTTTAAATTACATCCGGATCCGCCAAGTCCCCTTCCTTCTCCAGCCAGCGTTTGCGATCCTGGGATCTTTTTTTGGCCAGCAGCATATCCATGGTTTCAAAGATACTCTTTTTGCCGTTGAAGGTAAGCTGGACCAGGCGCCGCGTATCGGCCAGCATGGTGGTTTCGCGCAGCTGGGCGGGGTTCATCTCCCCCAGGCCTTTGAAGCGCTGGACATTGGGCTTGCCCTTTTTGGGCGAGCCGTTCAGCCGCTTTAAAATATCATCCTTTTCGGTTTCATCCAGGGCGTAAAAAACCTGTTTGCCCTGGTCGATCCGGTACAGCGGCGGCATGGCCACGAAAATATTGCCGGCCTCAACCAGTGGCTTGAAATGCCTGAGAAACAACGCGCACAGCAAGGCGGCAATATGCAATCCGTCGGAATCGGCATCGGCCAGGATGATGATTTTGCCGTAGCGCAATCCCGAAAGATCCCCTGTCCCGGGATCGACGCCGGTAGCAATGGCAATGTCATTGATGGCACTCGATTTCAGAATATCGGTCGTATCCACTTCCCAGGTGTTCAATATTTTGCCCCTCAAGGGGAGCACGGCCTGGGTTTGTTTGTCACGGGCCTGCTTGGCAGAACCGCCGGCCGAATCGCCCTCCACCAGGAACAGCTCGCTTAAGGCCGGATCCTGGGAAATGCAGTCCGCCAGTTTTCCGGGCAGGGTCGGGCCGCTGCCCACTTTTTTGCGAACGACTTTTTTGGCGGCTTTGAGCCTGCGGCGGGCGCTTTCAATGGCCATTTCAGCCAGCTTCTCACCCGCCTCGGTGTGATGGTTGAGCCACAATGCAAACGCATCCCGGACCACATTGGCGGCAAAGGAGGCAAACTGGCGCGATCCCAGGCGCTCCTTGGTTTGACCTGAAAACTGCGGGTCGTTCAGCTTGGCCGACAGCACATAGTTGCACTTATCCCAGATATCGTCGGCGGTCAGTTTGATGCCGCGGGGAATCAGATTGCGAAATTCACAAAACTCCCGCACTGCCGCCAGCAAGCCGTTGCGAAACCCATTGACATGGGTGCCGCCCTGGGTGGTCGGAATCAGGTTGACGTAGCTTTCGGCTATCACTTGCCCCTGCTCCGGCAGCCAGATCACCGCCCAGCTGACGATTTCCTCTTTGCCTTCCTGCTCGCCCACAAAGGGCTCTTCCGGGATGCGCTCGTAATTCGACAGGTTTTCAAGCAGATAGTCGCGCAGGCCGTCTTCAAAATACCAGGCGTCGGTTTCATCGGTGTTGTGATTGGTAAAGGTGACGGTCAGGCGGGGGCACAGAACCGCCTTGGCGCGCATGACATGTTTGAGCCTGGGCACCGAAAATTTGGCAGTGTCGAAATACTGGGCGTCCGGCCAGAACCGGACGGTTGAGCCGGTGTTGCGCTGGCCGACCGTGCCGATTTTTTTGAGCTTGGAGCCCTTCTTGCCGTTTTTAAAGATAATGGCATATTTACTGCCGCCCCGCTTGATCTCCACTTCCAGCCGGGTGGACAGGGCGTTGACAACGGAAACGCCGACACCGTGCAAGCCGCCTGAGAACAGATAATTTTTGTTGCTGAATTTGGCGCCGGCATGCAGCTTGGTCATAATGACCTCGACACCGGTCATCTTCTCGCCTTTATGTATGTCGGTGGGCATGCCGCGGCCGTCATCGCTGACTTCCAGCGAGCCGTCCTTGTGATAAATGACATCGATCCGTTTGGCGAAACCGGCGATGGCCTCGTCGACGGCATTGTCGATAACCTCCTGGATCAAGACCCTTGAGCACTTCCAGCGACGAGGCATCGTAGGCGACCTTGTTTATGTTTTTAAACAGACTGTTTTGTTTAATGACAAACCTCCCACCCGCCTGCGGCGGGAATGTCGAATGTCGAATGTCGAATGTCGAATGTCGATTGACGATTGACGAATGAAGGAATCGCTTCGCTCAATCTAATTGTTATTTGTAAGATCCTATAATTAAAATATTAAAAAAAATCGGGGTCAGATATGATCCATTCCCCCGATTCCGGTTACGGCCTGGTGCATATGTTATCCAATAATATAACGCTAAAATTTAATTACAGCAAGAAATTAAGACCGACCTTAGGGCACTTCCATAAAATTACGGTCCTATACACAAAATTAGGGTACAGGTAAAAAGCCTTTTTTATGTCACCCCCACCCGGCCTCCCCCGTCAAGGGGGAGGAGGTTTGCTTCCCGCACCCGGCGGCCTCCGGCTCGTAGAGCCTGCGCCTTGGAGAGGAGGGATTGAGGGGGGGGGGATAAAATGATATCTACCTTATTTTTGTAGAT
>WOR8_10003804_pt1 | contig 14722 bp, 8 predicted proteins | sample DeeMarSeWOR38_10_FD_19890 | JGI IMG/M metagenome (IMG submission 19890) | reverse complement strand
TCTGGTGCTGTTGCCTGGACGATGTCTATGGCTTCCAGTATTTTTAGATTATAACCATTAACATATTTACCAAATATTTCCCTATGTTTCATGTGGTGACTTCCCATCTGAAGATCTGATTCTTTGAGAATCAAACGTGTTCCATTATCGATGGTCATTTTGATTTTCTGTCCATTTTTACCGCTATCTGAGCAGGAACTATCCATGGTTAAAAACAGAAAAAGAATAGATATCAAAATTCCTTTACCCATTTTATAATCCTTTTTGTATTCAGTCATTTGATTCAATCTTCGGTCGTGTTTTCCTCTTTCCTGAAATATTTTAAGACTGCTGCCATCGTTTTTGTACGTTTCCCGGAATCCGTAATCGCTTCGAATGGAAAGCCAAATACGATCACTTTATATGAACCACTATAAGCAACAGCCGCACTCATATTGTTTTCCCTGTAACGAAATATCGTATGGGCCAAAGAATCTGCAGGCTCAATCGCATCAGGTGCTTCGACAGTATATAGTTTATTGTGAAATGATGTATTAAACTCAATTTCCGGGATGATATGACGAAAGACAGAATCTGTAACCATTACATTCCCATTTCTTACAGCGTGATTTGTGCGATGAAAATACTTTAATATATTTTTGGCAAATCGTATATCAGCACTATCAACGGGTTCTGTTTTGAATATATCAGTACCAACATATGCGCCACTGATAAAAAGGTTTCCGCCGGATTTACAAAAGGAGTTAAGTTTTTCCTGCATGGCTGGTGTAAATGCCTGAAAGTCAAAATGCAGTTCATTCTTCGGTATTTTTGTTTTCTTTTCTTCTCCGAGGATAAGATCTATGTATTTATATTCATCCAACCGAATAAAGGCTTCTTCTACTGCTTCATCACTGACTGCGACAAATGATTTGCCAAGGTTTCTAAACGCTGAACCATGTATAAATGGAAAATCGAAGATATTTCCCGGAATAATTTCTGTTTCTCTATCTGCAAAGCTCGATCCAAACCCCGGAGAATCATCATCACTCCATTTTGAATTCGGTGTAAAATCAAATTGCATACCGACATGTGAAAGATCAAACTTATCCGGCACCCCGGCATCAAGAAAATCTACAAAACCTTTGAAAACATCGGTATCGATAATCTGTGGACCACAAATCCGGTCAAAACCATTTATAATCAATACAGGCTCCGGATCATTTTCAAACCAGCAAACTGATAATATTTCTGATGGAAAACTTTTACCCCCTTCATTCACCGCACATACTTTGAAACTATAAATAATGCCCGGTTTTAACTTGTCTATTGCAAATAATGTATCATTTACAAATACACCATTATTAAATCCATTATTTTCGATTCGGGTATACACAATATATCCAACGGGTACAGCAGATTTTTCGAGTGGATCTTGCTGTGGTTTCCACTTTAAATGTACTTCTCCCGGTTTAAAGAATTCAGCGGCAAAATGAGTAACCGGTAGGGGTTGTATGACAAAATCCCTCTGATTCTGTATGGCGATAAATCTGAGCATTGCTTTATAGATAGAACGACTGACATCAAATTTAAAACGCGGATCTAAAAAAAATTGCATATCCAGAAAGTTTTGATGCGAGAGCAGTTCCAGGAGAGCTGCCGGTACATTTGGTCGGTATGCTTCACTATATGCTCGATCCCATAAGCCTCTTCTGTTCCACTCAGAATCATACAACATGCGAATATCTTCAACAATCTGTGTCTGCAGAATATCGGCAAAATCTCTGTTTGCAAAACGTGAAACACTGTCAGGAAAGACAAGAAGGGTTTCCGCATCAAAAGTACAATAAATTGACAGAGTACCGATTACGGTATCATTGGGTGAAATCCCTGCATCTGTGTGAAAGGCAAGTGATAAATCAACAGGGATATTTAATCCTTTTTCCATTCGGTTACGGTTTGGCCCGAACGGTGCTCCCTTTAAATAGTTTACCCACTCTCCACGCCCCTGATAATCATCGGTATAATCATTTGTATTAGCAGACAATGTGTACACCAGCGTATCTGGCATTCCCGCATATTGAAGATAATAGCGCGCGGCTTCTGTATATCGTGGACGTCCACTGATTTGTCCTTCGCGAATCACATTACCCATACCGCCGCCAAAACGGACAGCATCCGCACTCAAAATTTTTCCGGCAACATCACTTGTGTTTGTTAAAACAACTCTGCCGGAATCAGGTTTCAATCCTTTTTGAAAAACAAATTCTCCCAGAAAAATCCAGGTGCCTCCTCCCATCTGTTGATTTACTAAAAATTCGGTTTTTCCACCCGAATGATAAACCGTATAATGAGCATCACTGGTGTTTGAATCAGATATGGCGTAAGAGATATAAACGGCATATTTTCCTTCTTCAGGTATCTGTGGTATCCAATTTATCTCGGTGGTAGGTTTTGTGTTTGTATACGTCCAACGATAAGTACCGAGTTTGAACGGATTTATCCCTGAATCGTATGGCGGATTTCCAACAGCAAATCCCGGTTTTTTTCCTGTATGCCATCCAATGCTATCACCGGATGATTTTTCATGGTAATAGGGATTTAATTCTGAATATGAGTTATTGTCAACGATCACCTCATTTATTTGTAAATCCCGTTCTCTTGGTAAAAAGACATTTGCACCTGCATTTTCAAGCATGGGTACAAGATAAGGTATCGTTAATGACATTGGGCCAAGGTCTTCTACACTTTGAAATAGACGGGCCCGTTGCCACTCCCAACGATTAAGGCGTGGTTCATAGTACCACCCATGGCTATGCCAAACAGCAATATAGTTGTTTAAAAGTCCAAGCGAAGCTTGCCATGGATCGTTTATGTTTTTTACTAACGGCGGTCTTTTTTCTCTCGGTTTCGCCAGACGGTTGCAATCATATTGATCGATATCAGAACGAAAATAATTGGGAATGAGTTCTTCGATTTTGTTGTTTGTTGCGTACACCGTGAGTGAATATTCAGTGTCAAGCCAACCGAATTGATCCTCAATCGCCTTATAAAACTTTTGAGCACTATCCTCTCTCAGGGGCATATGTGCGAAAAAATGATTTAAATATATATCAGCATGTTCGTTTTCTTCATCAATTATCACTGAGTCAATACGTGTATAGCGGGATATTTTTATAGGATCGTTATCTTGAATACATGACTCTAGTACCGCCTCCACATTTTTATGCATACTTTCGGTTGCACTGTCCATTTCATCATAGTTATAGAGCGGTTTATCCTTGATATGAGGAGCACAACTATTAATAAAAATTAGGATGAGGTATAAAAAGAGTAAACTAAAACAAAAATTCGTTCGGATTTTCATGTTTTCATTTAATACCTTTTGTATATTGGTTGTGTCAATTATAATCTGAATTTATAATCATCGCGAAGGATGGTATCAATATACAAACTGACACTCAATCTCGCCATAAAAGCTGGTTAATTTTCTATGTTGAATCTGTTAAGGTATATATCGTCCTTCCAAGTGTTAAAAATGTTCCCGCAATTTTTGGTTAACCAATAATTCTATTGATTACTGAATAAATATATATGTCATTAATTGTGTAAAAATCTTAACCGAAGGAGAAAAAATTTATGTTAGAACTGAAGAAGGGTGTTGATATCCTTTCCGAGATCGGAGGAGTTAAGACAATTGATGAAGCCAGAGCGCTATTTGAGAAAAGGTGTGATTCAGAAAATCTGGCAAAGCTAAACAAAATTACCAACAAGGAGGCATTACTAAAAATCGCGAATGCGATTTCGATGACGGATCCCGACACGGTTTTTGTTAACAGTGGCTCAGAGGCAGATGTTAGAGCCATAAGAAAGATGAGTATAGAAAAAGGCGAGGAAAAACCGCTGGCAATGCCTGACCATACAATCCATTTTGATCTCGCTCAGGAACAGGCACGGATCGTTGACAGGACGTTTTATATTGTTAACGAAGGTGAAAAGACCAGTGTCCTGGCCAAAAAAATTCTTAGAAACGAGGCTTTTGAATATGTGAAGTCACATATGACCGGTATCGGTAGAGGTAAAACATTGATGATCGGATTTTTCAGCCGCGGACCAATCGGTGCAAAAGCTGCCCTTCCAGCGCTTGAAATTTCCACTTCAACTTATGTCATGCATTCAGGCAATATTCTTTACCGCAATGTATACGATCGTTTTGACGAAGAAGTAGCCCGGGTCGGCCATGTGATCACGAATGTCCACTCTGAAGGACCAAATCGTCCTGAAGATTTGCCAAACGCCCGTGTTTTTATGGATAGAAGCTGGCTCACGACCTTCTCAATGTTTTGTACCTATGCCGGTAACACATTGCTTTTGAAAAAAGGAAACCACCGTTTTGCAGTTGATCTGGCAACCTATTATGGCAAAGGATCTGAACTTTCTGAACATATGTTTCTAACCGGCTTAAGCGGCCCTGGTGGGAGAAAGACATATTTCGCAGGTGCTGCCCCTTCAGGATGTGGCAAAACCACAACGGCAATGGTAGGAACTGATTTCATTGGTGACGATCTTGCACAATTATGGATTGCTGAAGATGGGACACTGCGTGGAATTAATCCTGAAAATGGTATCTTTGGAATCGTACAGGATGTAAATCGTGAGGGTGATCCATTTCTGATGAAAGCCCTCCGTGAGGAAGGAGCGGAAGTAATCTGGTCTAACGTATTGATCGATGAAAATAATATCCCCCATTGGGTCGGATATGGTGAAGAGCTCCCTGAAAAAGGCATTAATTTTCAGGGGGAATGGTTTCATGGAAAAACAGACAGCGATGGAAAACCTATTCCACCCTCCCATCCGAATTCCCGCTGTACTCTCAAAAACATCTCAATTGGTAATTACAATGAAGTAGCTGCTGACGATCCAAGAGGAGTGGAAGTCAAAGTTATTACCTATAGTGGCCGTGACAGCGATACAATGCCACCTGTTGTTGTCGCAAAAGATTCAGATCAGGGTGTTGTGATCGGTGCTTCTATTCTCTCGGCTGCCACCGCTACTGAAGTTGGCGTATCCGGAGTAAGAAGACAGCCCTGGGCGAACCAACCTTTCATTGCCGGACCACTGGCAGATTATATGGATGCCCAGTTCATGTTTTTTAATTCGGATAAATTGATAAACAAACCTATAATGGCTGGCTTAAATTATTTTCTCACCCATGGTGCACGTGGTGGCGAGGGTACTCAGTTGTTAGGAGAAAAGCGAGATGTGAAAGTCTGGTTAGGCTGGCTGGAACTGAGAGCAAACGGAGAGGTTGAAGCGATTGAAACACCCATCGGCTATATACCAAAATATGAAGATTTAAAAGAATTGTTTGACAAAATTGGTAAGGAGTACCCAAGAGAACTCTACGATAGACAATTCGCCTTGTATATCGACAATATTCTGGGACGTATTGATCTTCAGGAAGAGGCCTATAAAAATGAGGAAAATGTTCCGGCTAAATTATTTGAAGTATATGAAGAACAACGCAAGGGATTAGAAGAGCTTAAATCAAAATACGGATCGATTGTTTCTGTCGAAAATTTATAATATCTACGGGTAGATTGTGGAATACCCTTTAACGAATTTTCGCTTTCAGAATTTAGAACATAAGACTTGCTGAATCTTTAGCAGCATGAATCCCCCCTTTACAGGGGGGATCTTATTTTCAGCCAACCAGGTTTAAATAAAGAACAGAATCTCCTATCCAAACCGAGACAGGGTAAATATGAAACATATTATTCTGTTAATCACGATACTGACTGCACTTTTATTCGGCTATCAATCATCTGAGCTTCTCCAAGCGGAGGATCCTTATCATTTCGCTAATGAAAACCATTTAAGCAATATCAGAATGCTTACAAGCGAAGGTGAGAATGCTGAAGCGTATTTTAGTTTTGATCAACAAAAACTCATTTTTCTACCCGGATGGAAAGAAAATAATTTATGCCAGTACTCATGCCGCAGATTCAGCCTGTCCACCACCACCGGATTTTTAACGAGGATACGTTTGGAAAGTTTACAGTTCATTCGATCTTTACGCGGCAAATGCTGACGGTTCAAATCCGGTTCCTTTGGTACCACATGACGGATATGATGCTGAGGCGACGGTTTCTCCGAAAGGTGATAAGGTTGTTTTTACTTCTCAGCGTGGTGGTGATCTGGATATATATTCAATGAACTTAGATGGCACTGATTTAAAGCAACTTACATTTTTTGATAGTTTCGATGGCTTTCCCATGTTTACTGCAGATGGTAAAAAACTGGTTTTTGCCTCAAACCGGTTCAATCGCCAACCGAGGGATACGAATGTATTTATAGCCGATTGGATTGAATAACTGCTCCTAAAGCTGTTGCTCTTTCCTTTCTCTCATACTTAATTCCAGACCGTGTCCGTCAGGTCCTGTTTCCTGTTTATGCAGCAAAAATGCAAAAAACAGGCCAAAAAATCCCAGTGATGAAAATATCCACATACCAGCAGTATATCCACCACTGAGGTCATTCACAGATCCAATCAGAAAATTAAAAGCAGCCAAACCGATGTTTTGGATCATAGTCATTAATCCATAAGCTGTTCCTAACTTTGATTCGTCAATAATATAGGCAACCGAAGGCCACATGACGGCAGGAACTAAGGAAAATGAAATTCCCATGATTGCCATTGGTACGATGAGATTTATTTTTGTATAAACCAATATCAGGTAAACAGGAATTAATAGCAGTGAACCGATCATCATTAATAGCGCCCGTTTCCCTATTTTATCGGCCATCAAACCAAATAGTGGTGTAAATATCATCGCTGAAAAAGTTAGCAGGCTAGAGAGAAATCCACCAAATTCTCTACTGATTCCATGGACCTCGATAAAAAACTTGACAGCAAAGGTTTGGAATGGAAACACAGCTGAATAAAAGGTTACACATAGTAAAGTAATATACCAGAATGAACGGTTGAATTTGAAGATGTCTGAAAAAACAACTTGGTCTGTGGTACCTGTTTTCCCAAGTGTAAATATTTTTTCCGCTCTTCGATCAAGGCCAATATAAATAATAACAGCGACAACTGATATAATTCCTGCCACCAGTGAAATTAACATTGGATATTGCCAGTTGTTATAAAATGCTTTCGCCCACGTAGGAGAATTCAAAGCGGCAAATGAGCCCAGACGGGCAATTGTCAGATTGATTCCAAAAGCAAATGATAGTTCTTTTCCTTTGAACCATCTTGCCAATATTGTGGTAACCGCCACACTTAATGACTCAGCCCCAAGACCGAAAATTAATCGACCGGTTGCCATTGTTATCAAATCGCCACGGAAGGCGGTAACTGCTTTAGCGTCTAAACAGAGAATGGCAAATATCAACGTTGATTTCCGTGTCCCCAAGCGGTCGATAATAATACCACCTATAAGAACCATAAAGATATTTGGTAAACTGTAGATTCCATTTAACAACCCGATATCGGCATCACTAAACTGTAGTTGTTTTGATAATAAATCAGCAAGGGGGCTAATACTATCATAGATATAGTAATTACCAAACATTGCCATACTGACAAAAACCAGAACTATCCAGCGGTATAGTTTTGAAGGTTCTCTCTTGTCTTTCATTAGATCCTGGGTCATTATATTCTCCTTTCTCGATGCTCGTAATTAAGTTAAAAATTGCCGGTCATCAGAAATCGATGCAAGTATTTTTTTCATAATTTTCGCAAATATTGCATCTAGTGCTGAGAAACAGGTCACGATAAACGAGTGACGAGTTGCCAGAGACGAGGATTCCCGAAAAGAACGTTCGCCTCCGGTGAACAAATCGGGATGAAATCATCGAAGATTTCGCCAGCATCCAGCATCTAAGATTTCAACTATTGTTTAAAATGTAGACACAATAAAAAAACACGTGCATTTATAGTTTCTATCATTTAAATTGCGGCAAGAGGGATAAAGCTTTAATCTATATTAAAGTGATCATTATCACAGATTTTTGAGAATATTTTTTGCAGTTTATTAGTTAATAATTGTCAACCAGGTGGTATTGCAATTATTATTGAGGTGAGGATTGACAAAAAAGAGCGATAAGCGTGCTTTTGACAGGATGCGAATACCCGGTGCATCTGTAATATTCCGCAAAAAAAACAGACTGGGCTTCTTCGAAAGATTCTCCAGACCAATGGAGTTGTTTAACATTACGAAGAGCGGTATTTGTTTTGCCTCTTATAAAAAGTTTGATACCGGTGAACATGTTTGTATCGATATCATAATTCCTGGCGAACAGGAATTACGATTATACGGGAGTATTAAGTGGATCAGTGAGGACATGTCCAGCGAGGCTTGCCTGATCGGCGCTCAATTCTCTGCATTTGGCAAAGGCCGCAATTATAACTCACTTAAGAGTCTCGACCGGCTGCGTATGCTCCATCAAGAGTACGGACGAACCGAGAATTAAATTAACTTTACTTATTATTCCCCCTAAATATTTACACATAAACCCCCTCTAAAATTTGTGTGATTTACCAGAGTTAAATAGCAAAAAAAAAATTAAAAAAAATTTATCTTTGTAAGCTCTTGTAATTATAAAAATTGGCTTTTTTTTATAAAAATCAAGCCCTAAAAAAAACTTTTAGCTGAAAATATTTTTCGTATATTACACTTGTTGATAACGGGAAAATATGGGGGGCAGGAATAAATACCACCTTTAAAATTGTTATAGCGATTTTAGGTTGTATGTGAAACCAACCTGCATAATTCACTACATTAAATTCTTAAAAATTATAAATTTAATCATAAGACATTTTATGGAGTATTTGTATGTCAGATAAGCCAGTTACGACCGATTTATTTTCTAATGAAGTTGAAACTCAGTTACCTGTTGATACTGAGAAGAAAGTAAAAACGGAAAAAACCCATAAGGCTGAACCAGAAAAAAATGGCCACGGCCTAACCGTAGACAGACGCTTCACAAAACCTGGTATCAATCCTCTGGAAGCTGTTGAGTATGAGAGGCGCAGCTCTCGTATTACTGAACCAAATGGTGATGTCATTTTTGAATTGAAGAATCTGGAAGTCCCAAAATCCTGGTCACAATTGGCAACTGATATCCTTGCTTCCAAATATATCCGCAGAGCGGGCGTTCCTGATACAGGATATGAGACCTCTGCACGACAGGTTGTACATCGTATCGCAAATACGATTCGTGGGTACGGGGAAGCACAAAATTATTTTGCGACAAAAGAAGATGCTGAAACATTCGAATCTGAATTATCCCATATTCTTATAAATCAGCAGGGGGCGTTTAATTCCCCGGTTTGGTTCAACGTTGGGCTTTACCATCAATATGGTATTGAAGGAAATGGTGGAAATTATTTTTGGGATCCTGATACAAATACAATAAAAGAGGCAACAGATTCATTTTCACACCCACAGGGTTCAGCCTGTTTTATTAATGCTGTTCGAGATGATTTGATGTCGATATTCGACCTTGTAAAAACTGAAGCGAAGTTATTCAAATTTGGATCGGGTACCGGTACAAATTTTTCCGTATTACGCAGTAAAGATGAAAAACTAAGTGGTGGAGGAACATCTTCAGGTCTGCTCTCATTTCTGGAAGTTCTCGATAAAGGCGCTGCAGCAACAAAGTCGGGAGGAACGACCCGAAGGGCTGCAAAGATGGTCATTCTGGATGTCGATCATCCTGAGATTTTGGATTTTATCCGCTGGAAAGTGCGCGAAGAAGACAAAGCGAAAATATTAATAAAAGATGGATTTCCCGCAGATTTTAATGGTGAAGCCTACCGCACGGTATCAGGTCAAAATTCAAATAACTCTGTACGAGTCGTTGATGATTTTATGCGTGCTGTAGAGGGTAAAGAATCCTGGAATACCCATTATCGCCTTTCCGGAGAAATTGCCCAGACGCATAAAGCAGAGCATATTATGGAAGAGATTTCTAAAGCTGCCTGGGCCACTGCCGATCCGGGTATGCAATTCCATGATACCATAAACCGCTGGCATACCTGTCCGAATACAGACAGGATTAATGCTTCAAATCCATGTTCTGAATACATGTTTCTGGATAATTCCGCCTGTAATCTGGCTTCGGTTAATCTGATCAAATTTCTTGACGAGGATGGCGCTTTTGATGTCGAAGGATACCGTCACACCTGTGAGATTTTATTCACTGCTCAGGAAATTCTGGTAGATCTTTCATCTTACCCAACGAGACGAATAGCCCAAAATAGTCATGATTATCGCCCACTAGGCCTTGGATATGCTAACCTTGGCACCTTATTAATGGTACAGGGCATTCCCTATGACAGTGATGAAGGGCGGGCAATTGCCGGTGCAATTACCTCAATTATGACCGGTCATGCCTTTAAAGTATCGGCAAAGATTGCACAAGTAAAAGGGGCATTTAACGGTTTCTCAATGAATAACGAACCAATGCTAAATGTTATGCAAATGCATCGGAATGCCGTTGACGAAATTAGTGCTCAGCACTGTCCTGATTATCTGCTCGAGGGTGCACGTGAAGATTGGGATGAAGCCATTGACCTTGGATCTAAATACGGTTACCGGAATGCACAGGCAACTGTTTTGGCTCCAACTGGAACAATTGGATTACTCATGGATTGTGACACAACCGGTGTCGAACCTGATTTTGCTCTTGTAAAATGGAAAAAACTGGCAGGCGGTGGATATTTTAAAATAATTAATCAGTCATTACCGCGCGCACTCAAAAATCTTGGCTATTCAAGCGATGAGATTTTGGATATTGTTTCTTATGTGCTGGGACATGATTCTCTTGATAATGCACCGCATATCAATCCCGATGCTCTGATGAACCTGGGCTACACAGAAAAGGAAATTGAAGAAGCGTGTCACGACATCGAAAAAATGAAAGTGTTCAACGAATATACACGGCATATAAATCCTTCAGAACTGAAGGCCAGAGGTTTATCAGCAGAACAGATTCGGGAATCTACCCTTTATATAAATGGGACCGAGTCCATTGAAGGTGCGCCGCATCTAAAGGAAGAGCATTATCCCGTTTTTGATACGGCAAATAAATGCGGAACAGGCAAGCGATATATAGAACCGATGGGACATGTGCGCATGATGGCTGCCGTTCAGCCATTCCTCTCGGGAGCCATTTCCAAAACTGTTAATTTACCAAATGAATGTACGGTTGACGATATACGCGAAATTTATCTTCAGGCATGGAAACTCGGACTTAAAGCAATTGCAATGTATCGTGATGGATCGAAAGGATCTCAACCGCTAAGCAGTGGATCAGCTTCAGGCGGTAGTAAAGATGAAGAAGATCTTCAGGATAAGACGGAAGAACTCCTAAAGGAAGCACTCAAAGATATTGTCCATCGCGGTGAGAAACTAAGGTTACCGGGTAAACGCACCGGCTATAATTATGCAGCAACAATTGGTGGTCAGAGAATTTTCTTCAGAACCGGTGAATATGAAAATGGCCAAATTGGAGAAATCTTTATCGATATGTTTAAAGCGGGTGCTTCGTACAAAAGTCTGTTAAATTGTTTTGCAGTTTCGGTAAGTCTCGGCTTACAATATGGGGTACCTTTAGAAAAGTTTGTAGAAAAGTTTATCTATACCCGCTTTGAACCATCGGGCTTTACTGATCATCCTAATGTTAGAAATGCAACGTCGCCTCTGGATTTTATTTTCAGGGTTCTGGCGGCCGAATATTTAGGTCGGACAGATTTGATCAACGTACCGCAAACAGAAGTTGATGATACAAGTTATGATGTTTCAAAGGACATCGAAGAAAAAAAGGTAATGAATAGAATTCAGAATAATGATCATACTCAGGTGGATGATTTTCTATCTAATCTGGACAGTGATGCACCACCCTGTGACTTGTGTGGTCATATTACGGTACGGAATGGAACCTGCTATCGATGTTTGAATTGCGGTAATTCAATGGGATGTTCGTAGACACATAAATAATTCAGTCCTTTCGGGCTGAATTATTTAAGTTCATATAAGATTCTTGCAGCTGTCTCTTGCTTTACCTTTTCTCCTTTTATTTCTCCAATTAAATCCAATGCAAAATCAATAGCTGTACCCACACCACGGCTGGTAATGATATTATCATCCTTGACAACTGCTGAAGATTGATAAATCGAAGTATTAAAAACTTTTTCTTCTGAAGGATAACTGGTCACTTTTTTACCTTCAAGGATTCCTGCCTCATGAAGCACAATCGGTGCGGCACATATGGCACCAATTAATTTATTCTCTGTACGAAATTTTTTCAGAGAATCCAGGACTTTTAGATTTTGTTTGAGATTATTCGTTCCCGGTTGCCCTCCTGGTAAAACCATGTAGTCAAACTCATCGGGATTTATATCTTCATAGTATACATCCGACTGAATGGAAATCCCATGAGAACCTGTGACAGCACCCTCTTCTAACCCAGCAACTGTCACATCGATATCTGCCCTTCTCAATAAATCAATAATTGTTACAGCCTCAATTTCCTCAAATCCCGGGGCAAGGTATATTAAAACACCATTCATTCCTTTTCTCCTATCAGAAATTTTCAGCGATATACCCTGGTACTATATTACACAATTAAACATAATCCACATCCTGGTCGTCATCATCAGGAAGTGAATTAAAGATTGTTTCAACCAGATCTTTATAGGTAACCTGTTCATTTGATTCGAATTTGCTCAGATAAGAACTCTGATATAAAGCCTCCAGGACAAATTCTTTCGCAACTGCCAAAACAAGCTCATCTTTTAACTCATCTGCAGGAAAATACTTTTTCACAAACGATTCTACAACCTTTAGATTGGAAAGAGATTCGATATAACTTTTATTATTTCCGTTTGTATCCACGCTGGCAATATTGTTATTTGCAAACCAGTTCAAAAGTTTCTCAAGTTCTGTATCCTGAAGTACAGCTTGTTTTTTCTTTTTAACGTCCGGCAGCGGAAAATATTTATCAAATACTTTCTTTATCGCATTACCAATCAATATTTTTGCAACGTTTGTTACACCTTCCTGCTCTCCCTCATATACTAACTCTATCTTTCCGGTAATAGCTGGAATGACGGCCTGAAGATCAGAGATTCTGAGAATATAGTCTTTCTCTCCGAATTTATTTACCCTTCGTTCCGCATTGCTTATCATAAGTTCCAGACAAGAAATTGGCAAGCGCGCACTCACCCCAGATTTTTGATCTATCAGTTCACTCTCTCTGGCTTCTTTCGCAATATGTTCAACAATCTCTCTAAAGTAGTGAGGAATTCGATCACCGGAAAATTCCCCTCTGTTCTGCCAGGCTTCCTGATTTGTGATTCTTATTCCGTCTTCAATCGTCAGAGGATAATGTGTAATAATCTGCGAATCAATCCGGTCTTTCAATGGGGTAATGATATTACCACGGTTAGTATAGTCCTCCGGATTAGCTGAAAATGCAATCAGAATATCGAGAGGAATTCTCAGAGGATATCCCCTTATCTGTAGGTCCTTTTCTTCAAGAATGTTCAATAATCCGACCTGAATACGGGGCTGTAAATCAGGCAATTCATTTATGACAAAGATACCCCTGTTTGTCCTGGGGATAATTCCGAAATGTAATGCTCCTTCATGAGCGTAATGCAGTCTTTTAGTAGCAGCCTTAATTGGATCAATATCTCCAAATAAATCAGCAATCGATACATCTGGCGTTGCCAACTTTTCATTATATCTTTGGGAACGGGGAATCCACTCAACAGGTGTTTGATCACCCATTTCCTCAATGATTTCCCGGCTGAATTTTGAAATTGGATGAAAAGGATTATCGTTTATTTCACTTCCTTTTATAATCGGGATATACTCATCCAACAGATTTACCAGATTTCTTAGAATTCTACTCTTTGCCTGACCTCGTAAACCCAGGAGTATAAAATCATGTTGAGACAGAATGGCATTCTGCAGTTCAGGTACGATTGTTTCATCATAACCAATGATCCCGGGAAATACATCTTCGTTTTTGTCTAATTTATCTAAGAGGTTCTGACGAAGTTCTTCTTTTACACTACGAATGTGGTATCCACTGTCCTTTAAATCCTTTATCGTCTTTATTTTTTCTATTTTTTGCATTAAATATCTTTCTATCGCAAACGTTTTCTGCGATTTTTTACAAAATCCACAAATATATATTCACCCAGATTTTGAAGGCTTGTGAAATAAGCTCTTCCTTTATTCGCCTCAGCTAATTCTTTTACAAAGCCCTGAAGATAAGGGTCTGCCGAGACCATAAACGTTGTGATCTCAATTTTTTCTTTTCGACATTGAACAGCTTCCCTCAAGGTCTGGTTCACTATTTTGCGATCGAGTCCAAAGGGATTTTTATAAAGCTTCAGTCCTTCCCAGATACAGGACGGTTTTCCATCCGTAATCATAAAAATCTGTTTATTCTCATGCTTTTTTTTATTCAGAATTTGCCTCGCCATCTGAAGAGCAGCTTTCGTATTTGTATGATAAGGTCCCACCGATAGATAGGGTAAATCTTTTACCTTTATTTCATTTGCGTCGTCACCGAATGATACCACATGAAAACTGTCTTTTGAATACTGTTGCATGATAAATTCGGAGAGAGCAAGGGCGACATTTTTTGCCGGTGTGATTCGGTCTTCTCCATATAATACCATACTATGGCTGATGTCTATTAATAATACAGTGGCGCATGA